>Ga0099797_100159_pt1 | contig 42851 bp, 30 predicted proteins | sample Uncmet_Sort48C_1_FD_89871 | JGI IMG/M metagenome (GOLD analysis project Ga0099797, IMG submission 89871) | Marine eukaryotic communities from CALCOFI LINE 67, Pacific Ocean - C012_Sort48C_1 | ecosystem: Environmental > Aquatic > Marine > Oceanic | place: Pacific Ocean: Monterey Bay | collected...
CGAGTTCTTTAAAGTCGAGATCAGGGATCCTCCCTGACAATCGAAGGTACGCACAGGGTCAGGCTTTGGCGGTTTTCTTTCTTCAAGGAGAGCCAAAACGATAAACCCCGAAGAAAACAGGGTACAAACATGGTCAGGTTTTATTTTCGCGGCTCATCGGTCCCCGAGAAAACAATCAATACAAAACGAGTTACAATGGGGCTATGGACCTGCCGGATATTAGGGAAAACCAGGACGCGAGGCGCGCTTTGCGCGCCGATCGCGTCCTTGAGCGGGGCGCGCCGTCAGGCGCGCCTTCGCGCCAACACTACAAGACGGGGGCGCCCAAGGGGCTATGGACCTGACGGATATTAGGGACAACCAGGATGCGAGGCGCGCTTGGCGCGCCGATCGCGTCCTTGAGCGGGGCGCGCCGTCAGGCGCGCCTTCGCGCCAACACTAGAACAAGACGGGGGCGCCCTTGGGCGCCCCCACCACGGCTTGTTAATATATATCGAAAAAAAAAGTTTGGGGTGTGGAGCTTTTCGTTTTCTATATTCTGAATCTTCCGGAGTACGGCAGTGAGTGGAACCGGTTTTATCTTTTACATAATTTCGTGGTATGTACGCATAGTTATGGAACCGGTTTTGCTAGTTTATGGGGCCTATCTTTTACATAATTTCGTGCTATGTACGCAACGCTAGACTATTTAGAGCTCTTAGAAGAGATTTGTTGATCAAATACTGTGATTTGTGATGACCTAAAGTTTGCTATGCAGTGTTTTTGATACTGTGTGTGTGTGTGTGGTAGGGGGGTTTGCTATACTAATCAAATGTATTTAGAAGGGCCCCACAGCACATGCCACCAACATGATCTTTCACTAGGTTTTGCCTGCTGCGCGCGTTCGGGTTTGGAATGTGCGTCCTGGGGACCCTCACGTACAAGGAGATAGTGAAATTCCCCTGTTTTTTTCAGTACCCAAGCACGCAGTTCAACACGCAGCGCCGCGCTTTAGAGGCCGTGGCAACGGTCACGGCGGCGGATGTAGTAGTGGCGTCGTCCACCGATCTTGAAGAGCAGCAAACCGAGTATTCGTCTGAAAACAGAAAGAACAGCGGCGGGGCGGAAGAGTCGGCGCGGTCCTCCTTCGCCAACAATATTTCCATAGTATCCACCTCCGCGAACAGCTCGGCAAGCATGGGAGCAGACCAGGGACCAAATGCGCGGTTGCTATCCGGGGGTGGTGGTGCCCAATAAGGGTTTGTTTCAGGCCCCCTAGGTTGTGCTTGTATGATTTATATTTGTGCCCGTCAAATTAATTTTGAAGCATATGAATATTAAGAGTGTGTAATTAATCTGTTCATACAGTATAAATTCGTGACGTTGATAGTAATTACACCTACCGGTGATGCATCTCGTAGTAGGTACTGTAGGTAGGCTCTGTAGCTCTGGGTGTGCCAGTTTTTTTTTAATACATATTTGAAAAATGTGTTGCTATATTATGTGTGTTGCGATGATGATCATTGCCGATGATTTTTGGGGGCGTTGTGATTTTTTTGTTCATGCAGTAACGATTTTGAATATTTGCGATAAATGATCGTCCCAGAAAATACAGGTATATGATCTATAATTATAGGAATGATATCAACAGAGCACGAGCATTGTATTATAGATGGATGGTTCCTAATATTCATCCCCGATCTTTTCCGTGATGGTGTTCGATAGCCCGAAGTATTATAGGATTGATATTAATACTGGCGCGGAACAGACAAAACTAAGTACAATAATATTGAACGTGTGGGAACTCAGTACAGTATAATATATCGAAGCTAGCGTCGCGCGCGCTTCTTCGGACGGTTTTCATGTATTGTAGCATTGAATTTGGGAAGAAACTGCAGGAAAAAAAAGAGATCATGGTTATGTTGGCTTCGTAGTTCCGGCTCAGGACATCAAAGAAAAAATTATATGCAGCATACAGCCGTTTTTTTATAATTCAAGCGAAACATAAGTTGCGAAAGAGATTATATTATACTGAAGACGAATGGAAATTAAAGAATTCGATTTTTTTCAAAAGACTACAATTATACAAGACGATATTATCTATATGAATCATAAGATAATTTTGTAGAAGAAGATTGATACTATTATAATAGTAAAAGGAGGATGATTCACCGCCTCCTCTGGGCTCCGGTGGAGCTCTCGATAGACGCGGGCTCGGTGCTCCTCACGCCCCTTAACACTCTTCTCGCGAGTAGTACCGACGACACTCACGAGTCCCCGTTCGCGCGGTTGGCGCCATCCAATTTCGTAAAACCCCTGATCGACGGGACGGAGCCTCTCTGGAAGCTAACCGCGTTCGTGAAAGATTTCGCCCCCGCGTTCGTGAAAACAGGTTTTTGTGTTTTCTGTGAAAATTTATTACGTGCCATCCCATCGATCACGCGCCGACGGGGACACTCTACGGCACGAAATGCGGGATCGGGAACCAAGGGCAGCTAGAGTAGCAGGGCGGTCATAGGCGAGCAGAAGAAGAAGAATCGATTATTACGCCGTAGGACCAACAAACGACAACATAAGAAAAATTATATACAATATACAACCTCTCAACAAAAACAATCATTCTAACTGGGAGGATTGCAAGGGCTTCAAGTCAAATACTATAGGTTGACAGCACACCAAAATTATTGACACTGTCTACATCTGACTTCAACCCCTGTAAAGTATTGTCTTGATAGTTGTGGTCTTTTCCTATTAAATAATTACACGCTATATACACGCTATATACACGCTATATACACGCTATATACACGCTGTATAGTATCATTATCAAGGCCACACGTGTGTGTGTGGGGGGGGGGGGGGGAAATGAATCATTCACAAAAGTGAACAACAGGCGTCGACGCACTACCCCGTGCCTTCTACGTGGCCTTCCTGGACAATCTTTTCGCGTGCTGCCTGTTCTTTTGGTTTAGATACAGAATCTTATTCTTTTTTCGCATGAGAATTTCGCTCGGAGAACATCAGTTGTGATGAAGCCTAATGTGACGAACGAATTCAAGATTTGTTTTGAAGCAGTTTGTCAGTGTAGTATTACGTTATAATTGAAAATAAAAGGTTCAGTCGGCTGCTCGTGAAAACGCTCGGTAAGAGGGTATGGGGAGATATTCGGCCGGAAAAACAGATTCTCTGGCACACGACCGTGGTCTTATTTTACAAAGTTAGTACCTAAATAAATTTTCGCGATCAATAGTCTATAACTGTCAAAAAATTAAACAAAACAACCAGTATTGAAGGAAGGGGTCGCGTATTATATAATATATTCATTTTTAAAAATGTTTGGTATTTGATTATCATTTGAGCTGGCTTACCGATCATATGGCTGTATCCTATCAAATCAAACATTCATTTTTAAAAAATCTGACAAAATCGCGACAATTCCCAAAAAAAAAAAAATCCCATAAAACAGTTCGCGACAATTCCCAAACAAATCCCATAAAAAATGACAGGTCGCGACAATTCCCAAAAAAATCCCATAAAAAATGACAGGTGGCGCTCTTCAACGCAGTCCGCTGTAGCCTGGCGGTGGGACCCGAAATCGCGCGTTTCGCCGAGTTCGTAGAGCACGCCAACCACCCCGTATAGATTTTTTTGTGACGCTTTTTTTTTCAAGATTGTTATTAGGTATACTATATTTATGATTTTGAATTCCGCAACTGTTAATCAATATATAAGTCGCTGTACTACGCAGGTTGTGGCCGGCCGTGGTATGTAATGCACATTATCAATTTAATGATTTAAATTTTTTTACAGGATGAGTATAATATGCATGTACAGATGAGATGAATCAATGCGATATTAATTATTGTAGGTTGGCCGCCAGTGGTCGCCGTACGATCCCAAAGGGACAGATTATTCGCCCATGCGGTTGATGGACTACGCTCCGCACGCGGAGGTGCGCGGGTTGGCGATCTGTACGGGCTACGCTTTGGGTATGTGCAATATGCATTTTTGTTTTTTTCGCAATCTGTACGGGCTATGCCTCGGGGATGTGCTATGCATTTTTTTGTATTGTCTTTCTTCATGTACAATGCATTGATACTGCAATGTATTTTTTTTGTCAGACAACCAACATTGCAGTCAAGGTGTTGTTTCTTAAGAAATTTGCACTTCTTTTCTGTGTCAAGTATATATGTATAAAAAGGTGAAGTTTAGCAGTATTACACAAAAATAGACTCCACAAGTGAAGAGTGAGAATTCTGAATAATATTTGGACAACCTTTTCAGGTTACATGTTGGCGGACACACTGTTCATGTGGCTCTTCGCGCAAGAACTGATAAAGGCGATGAGCAAGCCCTTTTTCGATCAGATGGTGGGACACCACCTGGGCTCGCTCCTTTTCTGGCCGCTGGCGCTTGGTATCTTTCTATATATTAAACTATTATGAAGATATTCCCGGGCGGGGAACAAGTTTTGGAACAAGCAGTTCTAATATAAGTTCCCGCGACGGGAGAAGCGCCTGACGACGACGACGACTATTATGACATTCAATTATTTCTTTATTATCAGTATATTTCAAGAAGAAGGTCTGGAGCGCTTTCACATTTTATTATTAAAAAGGTCTGGAACGTGCGTAACATTATTATTATTATATACGTTATATTATTAATTTTAGGCTAGGGTCCCTTAAATCTAACGCACCGGGCGGGGCGGTGCGTTAGACGCAAGGCCCAGCCCCTTCTCTCAGGCAGTCACTCTCCTCAGGCCTAGCCCGCCTCTCCTTCCTCTCCGTCCTCTCCTTCCTCTCCCTCCTCTCCGTCCTCTCCACCCTGCCCGTCCTCTCCACCCTGTCCACCCTCTCAGTGCCCCCGCCACAACCACCCCCGGACCACCCGGTCGATGTGGCGGGGGCATAAGAGGCTGGAGAGGGAGAAGCCGGAGAGCGTGGAAACACCAAAACGCAGATACTGAGGCTGAAAGTTGTGCGCGAAATTTCGCGAAACGCAGATTAAGACGCTGATTAACTTAAATTTTAGATATTTTGAAAAAAATATTCACAAAAAAACGCAACCGGGCGGTTCCTGCAAATATTAGCGACATGCACTGCATGCGGGTTTTCATGCTACCTAGCCTATTCAGTATGCCGTTGCAACGGCCTCACGGAGAATAAGTGATAAGGCTACACTGACGCTGTTCAAGGGTTGAGCCCTCGCCGGGTGCACCCGGGCTGTGGCCCAAGCCTAGCGATGCATTTTCAGTGGCTCTCCCTCTTCAGCGCTAGCTGAAGAAAAGGGCACCGAGTTTTTTTGACGACAAATCACTTCGCCAACTGCGATCGGCCATGCATCAGGCTTGCCGCTGGCGCCGCCGTCAGGCCCGCTGACTGCGCGAGAGTGGGGCTGGGCCTTACGTCTAACGCACCGCCCCGCCCGGTGCGTTAGACGTAAGGCCCCTGATCCTTAATTTTATACAAATTTAAAAAAAAAGGTCTCTGGGCGGGTGGGGCCACACACAAAAAAAAACAAAAAAAAAAAAAGGTCTGGAACGTGCGCTGCCCACGCTGGTCTTCTGTTTGGCCACGGAGCTCACGAACCCTCTACAGAATATTTGGAGCCTGCTGGAGATGCGCACCGGGGGCAAATCGACGCCGGTAATTATCAGAGCGTATTAGAATGTCGAGTATACCGGTAAAGAAGGACAATCAGAAGAGAAGACTTTTAAGAGACCGAGTGGTTGAGATCTGCCGTGTATTACTTGTATAGACTATTACTCTATATGAACACTTTGTATTATGCGCTTCTCTGAGTACTACTGTCGTCACACTAGTACTGGGTCTTTATAAAAAATATAATCATCAAAAAGCGTCTGTCGGAAGTTTTTGTTGTAATGTCGTTGTGTTTATATGAACCTTTCACATATAGAATATATGTTGGAGATGCGCACCGGGGGCAAATCGACGCCGGTAATCTTTAGCTTCCAAATTCATAGCCATTCGGCTATTCTTATAATATTAGGGAGGTCTCTGCTGATCATCATTGGGTGTTAGGAGACTAGCTGGGGCCTCTTTTCAAAAAAAAAAAAACCGCGGACAATTTTGTATACAGACGGAAACCACCTTTTTTTTTTTTATAACATCAATTATTAAGACAGGCCCTCTATGTATACGCATATTATGCCCTTTCGCGTGTATTATCCCCCACATAACTCTTTATATTATTTGTTTCACATGATGCAATAACATAGGTTTCCCTTTCCATTGCCGCGGTTTGGTTTTTGATTTTCACAATTGTCCGTATCGTGCCGCTGCCGTTCTATTTTTCCGTGCTGTTCGATTTTTCGCGGCAGTACACCCATTACTCCTGGCCAGAAACGGCATTGACGCTCGCCGTGTGTCCTGTGCCGGCGTTTCTGAACCTGTTCTGGACCACAATAATCTACAATGCCGTGCGGCGCCGGTACCGCGCCTTGTACGAGCCCGGGGAGGAGGACAACAGCAAGACGAAGAAGGTCGAATGATGACTTAATAAAGGTCGAATGATGATGAAAAGGTCGTATGAATTATGAAGGAAGATTCATTCAAAAGTAATTTTTATCAACTCAAAAGGATGTTGTAATAGTAATGTGTTAATACAGCATGCTGCATGGGGCGAGTGTTAATATCAAAGTTTGGAAATGATAGCGCATTCACGATGAAGATGGTTGAAAAGGGGAAGGACTTTCGAAAAATGATATAAGCCGCAGGTCTACATCATCCGATAGAGTTTGTTCCTTTTTTCTGTGAGAAACAACACTACAGTTTTTTTCCTGATATCGACCACAGGTCTCTTTTTTCTATGATATCGCTATAACATAACAACATACTAAGACTTCAAACCACAGTTATATGAACAAAAATAAGTGAGCAAGTATTTACGGAACAAAATGAGAAAAAATAAGTGACACAATTCGAGTAATATTAGCATAATTCATACAGCCACCATAAGATCGTATAGTGAAAGAACAGACTAAATTTATGACCGAATTTTTACGAAAGGCAATCCCGCAGAAAAATTTACGAGCTCAAGAGCTAGCTCCCATCTACATATGACACATCATTAATATGCGTACAAGAAAAATAAAATTGAGGATTCCGTGACGAATTAGCAAACTGTTATATGCACAAAAACAAACGTTCCCGACATAGGGGACGTATTAGATTACTCATCGCGTATAATAGATTACAGTCCCGCGGTAGTAATGTTATGGAAGGAGACGACCCGTGACAGCTTTTTTTGTATCTTTTATGAGATTGTCAAGAGGCCCTCCTTTATGCAGCTTCTGACTGTTCTTCTCCCAGAAAAAAGTAAAACGAATGCAAAATGAATGAGAGTCCCGTTGAACTAGCTGCGCGGCGTACTGACAGAATGTAGTATTGTATACAGGTTGACTTGATGTAAGTCACCTGTCCTCCCCCCTGTCGTTGATAATTAGTGTGATGTACAAATGAGGAATACACCCTGCTATGCTCAACTCCAGGGGGGAAATGCGAATTAAGTGTGGGAAAACGAAATTTCATCAGCAGTAAGCCATCGTTAAAATAGCGCACCCCCTGGGGGTGAAAGCGGGCTCAGTTCTACCGGGCCCGTTAGGATTCCAGTAAAGCAACATCATCCGGAGTCCGTGAGGGCAATTGCAACTCACACACACGTGTGTGGGAATATGGTATCAACGCAGTCGTGGGACGCGTAACATTATTTAGGTCACCGGTAGTCGCGAGCAAAGTATTTCAATTTTGGGTCATCATGTGTTGCCGTTTTTTTTCTGATCTCATCACAGTTTTACCAGGAGTGGATCTGCAGAATATATAGTGGGTTGTTTCCATCACATGATATAAATGAATGTAAAAAGAAAAACGATCAACGCAGACAATTTTTTGGTCACGATCTATAATATACCGCATATATTTTCTCCACGGCAAACTGTTGCTGGGAAAATATTGTCATATTATTTTCGACAAAATTGAAAAATTTCTTAACTCAACTGAGAAAAACTAGCCTAACTATAAACTGACTGGAACAAAATGGTGCGCTCAGTTCTAGTAGCTTTCTCCTCGGTCGCCCTCGCCGAACGTTTTTTTGTTTTTAGATCATGTTGTAATAGGCTTATATGCTACATAATTTCGTGGTATGTGCGCAACGCTAGGTGTGTAGATCTCCAAGCAGAAGTCATTCGTTGGTCGGTTAGTGATTTGTGGTGGGTGGATTCGTTATATTAAGTTTGGAGGTGTTGTGTGTGATAGGGTGGCTTGGTACATTACGAAAGCGCACATGACACCATATCAGGCTTCGGCGCACGGTGTAATATTGCGTAATTAAATTTCTTTTGGGACAAAATACTATAATAGGATGTTACGAGTACGGCGATGAAGAACAAAGTGCGCAGCTGGAGAATGAGATGAGGCAGCTGACCCCCGCTAAAATAGACCACTTTATGATGGACGAAAATGGAGGTGAAATTTTAAGCTCCTCTGACTTTACATGTTGTTGAAAATTTTGACCAATTCCCGACGGTTGATTACCTACGTGTATCTGCCATAGAATTATGAGTCTGTACATTACAGTATAATACATTAATACCTTTATTTTTTGCATATTATTTCTCGACTTCAGGTGTTTTCTGAACTGATAAAATATGCTTGAGTATTGGGTAGTAGGGGAGAGCTAGCTTAGGAAGGTTTCTCTGAGAAAAAAGGGCACAGACAGGATCAGGCTCTAGTTTAGCGGCTTATTCCTGAGAAAGCAGTGTATTATAGTTACAAAAGTGTTAGGCCTTCGGGGGGTCAGAAGCGGTCAAAGGCGAATTGGAGAGATTGAAGAGTCAAATACGCCGTAGGACCAACAACAACAACAGGCCTTCGGGGGGTAAGGGAACAACAGGACATGAGGCGCGCTTTGTGCGCCGATCGTGGAGCGAGGTGCGCCGTCTGGCGCGCCTTTGCGACGACGGGAGTTGAAGTTTTATTACAACAAGCCGGGGGCGCCGCCAGACGCCCCCACCAAGGCTTGTATTGTATTATATTATGTATAGCGTTCGTAGGGTAGTCATAGCCTGGGGCCAAATTCACATGACATCAGTCAGAGAGATGTCAAAGAATTCCATTCGAATCAATGTTCTCGGGCTATACCGAAAAAGAAAAAAGGTGGAATCCACGAATGCACTGGCTCCTGTACGTTCGGTCCAGATGGTTACAGTGGATGTTGCCAAAAGTACCAGACCAATGAATTTCGAAGTGCAGACCCAAAGTCGAAGGCCCTCGAGGCGAAGTCGCTCTGGATGAATGGGCCGGAATCTTTCGCTGCGACCGATGTTGCTCCGTTCAACTGTCACTTCATTCCCAACGTCGCGTTCAACCCGTTTGGCAAGGTACGCTATGAGGCGCAATCGTCCACTTCGGAAGCGCCCACTTCAATGGTTAAAACGACAGACCAACTACCTGTCGGCGCTGTTCAAGGTCTGGGCGGCAAAGGCGGTGCGTATGGCGGCAACATTGTTGGGAACATGACTATGACTCTGTGCTCGGATATGTGCCATAAAGCTGGGCCCAACTGCATGGGCTTCATGTTAGCGCCATGTGGAACGTGCAAACAAAAACAATTTAGTATTTTATATCGCCTTTAATTTTTGATTAACTATTATTTTTTGTTTCGGCGTGTTTATAGTGCATCTGACCTGGTTTTAGTGGAAATCATCGTTTTCTCGGCTGTAATGCAGCGCCCCTTGGTGTTATTGTATCATTTTGTTTGATATTATTTATTTTAAAAAAAAATTGCAATCACCCAAGAAATTTTTAAGCGGTCAGAAAATATATGTTCAAGCGCAAGCTTTGCGAAGCAGATTTAGATAATACGTCTTAGGAAAAAGTAAGCTTCGATCGATAATTATAACATTGGCTCAATGTTATAATTATCGATATTTTTAAGTGCAAGGGTTGCACTGAAACAATAAAATTCGCATTGCCCGGGAAACAACATTAAAAAGGCCCGGAGTATTCGTATTGCCTGATCTGGCATGACGACGACCCAGACACAAATTTCAAGTCAAGCGAGCTTTGGCCGGGGACCGTTGGCGACAGCGTTGGCGACGACGACGACCTGGGTCCCGAGAACCTGCGAAACAACACCGTGGGGGCGATTCTTGCCCGCACTCTGCAGGCCGGGAACTCCGGCGTCTACCTCTGCAACGGGGCCCTCAAGAAGCTCGGCAGCCGGTGCCACAAGAGGAACAAACTCCTGAACCATTGGTCCGGAGATCACGCGGGTCGCACACAGGACGAAGCTCTCCGCTCGTGTGTCATGGCGAAGTCACGGCAGAAGTACCGGAAGATCAGGGACACGGCCTCGAAGTTTACTTTTTTGCTTGAACCATTCTGATTCTTCCCCGGAATAGGAGCCGGGAATAGGAACCATCCTTCTCCATAGCCCCTTTGACTGAAGTGGAAATATATTTCTTTAACTATTAACTTCAGTTTTATATGCTTAATAAGTTTGATTATGGGATTAGAGAGCTCTCAAGACTCAACTCTTGGATTATTCGGTTTCGGTCTGGACTATAGCTGATTGCGTAAATTTTTGTGCCTCTCAAGAAGAGGAGGATAGAGCACGGAAGACGTCGCATTCTTGGTGTGTGAGCACGGATGACTGGAAATGTCAAAAAGTCGCAGCACCGTGTGCTTTTTTACCTGAGACGATGCGTCAGAAAATAGTTAGTAATAAGAGAGATGTTCTGTAACTGGTCAAGAAGTGGCGAAAGTAACGGTCCATTTTGGAAGATTGCCTAAGAGGATGTTTTTTTTTTGTTAGCTGAGGTCTCAGCAACCGGGATTCGCTCAAGAAGTTTTTTGATAAAATATTTGTGTTGCGCAGGTACTGTCTGGTGGGACCCACACGCGTCATGCGTTCCAACATCTGGGATAATGTTAGGTATGCGTCCAGGACCTTGATGTTCCTGGGTTATTTTCGAAAATATTTCCAATTGTTGGAAGAAAAAGGGCCGTGTTTTAAAAAGAAAAAATCCGCTTTCTTCAGGCTCGTCGACGACTGCACTGCGCCCAAGAAGAAATGGAACCGGTGCTCCAAATACTTCTTCGATTGGTTCGCGTCGGGACAGGGTCTGTTGGGAGCGATTCAAGAACTCACAGGATTTCTCTCCGGTGGTCGACGGGCGTTGACGACCAGCACCTGTGACGCCGACGGCACATCGGCCCCGACAGAGGCGTCGATTTGTGAAAAGATCCACGCTTCCTGGGCTCGATTCGAGACAACCGTGTCATTGATCAAATCCTCTATGAGTACAGATGGACAACAGTGCCTGAACCAGACCGCGTTGAGTTCATTTGTTCAAACCGTCAGCCCCGCCCTGCCGAACATCCCCAATGAGTTGAGCTCCCACATCAACGCAAATAATTCTGCGCTGACCGCAACGGAGTGGTTCGGCGCGACTGCTAAAGGTATTTTTTCTTTCGAACCGTCACAACATGATGATAGAAGTCAAGCTTCAGCAGATGTACATCATCTTTTTTCGTGGCTGTCGTGGGCCCTGGGTTTCAATTTTGATATTGTGGTATTCTGAGGAACCCCCCCCATAGTTGAGAAAAAGTCAGTATAACGGGGGTACATACTGGGTCCCGTGTATATGCAGAAATTCAGGTTTAGTTATCAGAAATCAGAATACCAATTTCCGCCTGAATGATGAAGCTGACAGGTCATAACACATGTCATATGTAGAGATGCTGACAAATTACTAAACAGCCCTTGCGGTTACGCAGCCCATGCGCAGTTATGCCGAAGAGTTTAATGAGTGCCACATGAACAGATGCGATAAACTCTGCTTCGGTAAGCCCAATTCCAGGACTTGCAAGGCCTTCTGCACAAAGGATGCTGATGGTTTTTCGTTTGTGATTTTTCCGATAATACGCATCATTGCAGGCGTCAGTATTACTACAGTATAGTATACTCAGTAATCGTGTAAGGTTCTCTTGGGTACATTATCTGTCTTGGTCGTTTAGGGTGTCGACTGGGCCTGGTGACCTAAGAGGAGGATTGGATTCGGTCTTCGCCTATAAGTGATTGGGGTCGGATAGGGTGTCGGATTTTGTGGGTTTTTTCGTACTAATTTCCGCTGGTTTACAGTGCCACAAAGGTCACAGCGCATAGTATACTCAGTAATCGTGTGCCCGAAGCGATGGGACGGCCCGTTCTTAGCAGCAGTCCTATTTTCTCATCTACATATGTTTTCGCGGCTACTTTTATCACTCATTCCATATGATTATGGTTCAGATTCATAATTAAATTATCGAAAAACATTTGAATGTCGTGTTGATTTTGAAGTCGGAAACAACAGGATCACAGCGTACTGCCCCCGAAAGTTCCGCTGACAAGACCACTATGGTGGCGTGGGACACGTTTTTTTTTGAAGAATTGTTTCACAATTTATTTCAGGGCTTGTCCGTTTCAGGGCTTGCATAGGGTTTGATGGACGTTGCGTAGGTTTTGTTGAAGGTTTATCTCCATGCTAATAGGTTGCGCCCGGCCCGGTCTTTCAAATCAAACCTAATTAAATATCAATATGATGGGTTCCGTGATGCATATTATCTCATAGCCTGATGCAGCGAACTCGAGCTTATTTTTATTTTAGGTTTTTTTTTCGAAGTAAGGCGGAGACTCCAAAAGATGGGACGATGGGCACAGTAGTCCTAATAGTATACACATGCATTTTGTAGTCCTAAAACACATTCATTTTGTATTCCTAAAACACATTCATTTAATGTGTATTGAAATCACTCTAGGCTGCAGGTCCATGATTTCCATTTCGTGCAGGCAATTCAGGGCTTTCTGAACCTCCCTTCTGAACCTCCTGTCCCCTACCGCGGACCTACAGGCGCGGACCGTTGGGGTAACTTAAGAGGATGTTTATTTCTTCGTTCATATGCATGCCACAAGGATGATGCAAAATCTTTGTCCCGGCTGGATGATGTGTGTTTGTGAAACAATGCAGGACATATTATTAATATGCGTATTCTATGGAGTTAATTTTCGTATTAAATAGCATATTATAAACCAACTCATGAATCACAAGATGGAATCTCGCAAAATATTGTGCTGTGCTCACGTCCATTATATTTATTGTCTTGTAAGGGTCTCCCATCGTCCCATGCAGCCTCCGGAAGTGCAGGGATCTCAGGAATCCCCGGAATGACTCAGCATTATAATAGACTAGAGTGAACATGCAAAAATTGGTAACCTTAGAAAATCATCATTAGCATCGAGGGAAGCTGTTTTCTGTCCAACACGGCAAAAAGGGGTGGTGCCCAAGGGTCATGTGGGTTGCTTTTGGATGGGAGGGAGCCTGAGGTGCCGGTGGTCGGGTTTTGGCCATCCGTGGATTTCGATGGGTTCCGATGGTGAAACTGGGTGCAAAGGGGGTCAGGCTCTAGCGGTTTTCGTTTTTCGAAAGCGATTTCCCGTGAGAAACAAGGTAGAAAGGAGGTCAGATTTTAGGGGATTACGGTTTTAACCGATTTCCCATTGGGAGACAGGATATATTATTTAGAGGGCCCGGCCTTAAAGATGGTCCCGCCAGAGCCACATCAATTCATGAAGAAGAAGAGTTCCCATGCAAATGAAATGTTGACACGTCATGCATCCGGAGAGTCACCCGGAACGACAAACGCTGAGTCTCTCCGGCATCCACGTCCACGAGGCGCGCATTGCGCGCCAATCGTGCGCACGAACATTACATCATCGAAGAGATCGACGCAATGGACGCGATGCCAAAAGGCTGGGCACAGCGTCAAATGGCCGCGAGGGGCAGGGCCAATGACAAGCCGGGGGCGCCCTTGCGCCCCCACCAAGGCGTGTCCCAGATATGTCAGGAATCCCCGCAACAACCCAGACGCTCCTCAGATAGCGCTCCGACCTATGCTCTGGTCAGATATTGTTCTGCGCTGACTGAGGCTATGCACCCCGGTATGCATTGCGATGACGTCGTTCCCAAAGTATTGAGATTATACGAACCTTAGTTTCAAGATTTTGGATTTTGTAATTTTCACAAAAAGGTGCCGCGCATCTCCATTATCTCCTGTTCTGTTATGTGGCGGACGACCCTTTTAGGCCGCAACGGGGCTGCAATACATTGCCGGTCTTTTTTCGATTCATTTTGGAGGTCGTTTTTCTCATATCTTAGATATTGCGAGAAAAACGACGTCCAAAATTAAATGAATATAATAATATCATCATCAAATCAATCAGTTCATTAAATTCTGTTGACACAATGATCAAAGAAGATTTAACCTAGATTAGAATTAAATTCACGTCCGGGCATATACGGAGAAGGACTCCGCCGGATATAACGTCCGGAAATGAATTCATTCCTGGACCGTCAGTATTATGTCAGTCCACGAAGGTGTAACGTGCACATTTCATGAACCAAATAGATTGAACCTGTGATGTGTCGTGTCTGTCTATGATTGATGTTAATGCAGGCTATGTGCAAACATTTTCGCACACATATCTCTTCGGTGTATTGTAATCCTTGAAAAATTAACTAACAGGGCATTCTCACGGGATCTGGACTCAGCGGAAAATGCCCTGCCGCAGCGCCAGTTTCTTAAAAGATGATGTTTATACGGATTCTTTTGCAAAATGATGTGAACGATTCTAAATCATATGCAAGGAAAAAGTGTAAAATTCACCTTTGTATGCAAGAAGAATGAATAATTATTATACTATAGTAGGTTGTCAGTGAGACCAAAAGTTTCGAAAGATTTCGTTTGGGCAGGACAGTATACAAACGTTATATTGATATTAAAATATGCACATGATATTTCTATTATGGCGTCCGCCCTTTGCCCGAGGAGGATTTTATTTGGGCTGGGGGGGGGGCGGTTTCCACCGCACGATCAGACTTTGGTATTGTTGTATCAGCTTCAGTTTTTGGTATTAATTTCTCTTGTACCAAGTGCCGTAGCAGAGTATGACTGCAATACTGCAAGTATTGCAGTGTATTTATAATATGATAAATACACGATACATATCGCTAGAAGTGCTATACCGCCGGTTTCCTACATTCATATCATCACATATTTCTTAATATATGTTTATACAGTGAGAAGTTACGTGTCCATGCAAAATCTTTTTAGTATTTCGCAAAAAAAAAAACGTATTGATTCGCCGGCGAACTGATTTCGCAGAAAAAAAAAGTTCTATTCATAGCACTTCATAATATCATAGTTGAGAAGAGAGCAAAAGTTCACAGCTCCATTTGAGAATGCCATATGAGCCTGCAGTACGCTATTAATTATTATTGCACCACAAAAACCCCACGAAAAAACCAAATCTGTCTGCCTTAGATAAAATATACCATGTATACTATGGATAGTGAGTTTCATGCAGGATCTTAAGGCCTGTTTCGCTGGTTTTTTTTTTTCACAACCACCATTGTCGGCATAATGTTAAATTATAGCGTGCCAATGTCTACAATAGCGGGGGAGAGGCTAGGAGGGAATTAATGGAACCCTCTCGGACGATTGCAACATCCATCCATGCACGCAAAATTCGGCAAACATTTTTTGCGGTCAAACGCGTATATAATATGACACGGTTGATAAGGAAAAAATGGCGACGGGTCGTACTTTCAGACGCATGGAATTTCTACAAATATTTTTTAAAGTTGTGATAGTATTATGTTACCCGTACTTTTTTTTTTGTGAATGTATTATGCATTCATGCCAAGAAAACATTCTCTGATTAACTAATTTTCCAGAAATGAAGCGACCGAGCATTGCAAATTAGTACTACACTCATTCTATATATTGTAATTTGTAAGTGAATGCTGATAGTGTGCAAATATTCTTGGTCGCTCAACATACCAATCAATTAGTAAATCCCTACCAGTTTTTCTTTGTTTCTTCACAAAGATTCATGGTTGCAGCATCTTGTAGGGAAAGACAGAAGAAAAAGAAACACGAAAAAAAAAATATATATACAGGCGAATCAAATGATGTAGTTTAATACACAGGACCGTAAAGCTGTACGTTGAAAATGCATTATAAAGAGTTCACGGCCTGTGAAAAAGAAGTAACAAAAGCAGTATTATTAGAACGAAGTTAAGTTTGAAAAAAATTATATTATATTGAATAGCATTAACAGACATAAGTGGCAAAAAAAAAAAATCTCACTGGCTGATCGGGCGGCTAATCAGTCGTTTTTTTTTCCCCCGAATATCGATTTTACCTTTGTATCGTTATATACCGGGTATTTATTTGCAACAACATGTTGTAGGAAATTGTTTCCTTTATTCTCAAGAGGAAGCAAAAAATTCCGCGGATATTGTTTCAGGGAAAAAAAAACAAACAACAAAGTCAGATTCACATAGACGTGAACTTTCTATGCCGCTCTGATGAGGTCATTGGATAAATATTCATGTTGTGTATGAAGAGCTGGAGCCACTGAACTGAAGTACTTGAATATTAGAATTGTACAAAAAGCCTGATAGAATGAATTATTACCAAAAAAAAAAAGATCAGATATATTTGTACCTAAATAATTTTTGCAGACAAGAGAAATAGGGAGGAGAGTGGTCGGTCGAGAAGCGTTTACAGTGTAAGCAATATTAACATGAATGGTTTTTCGTTTTCTGTATTATGAAGACATGCAAAGTGTTTTTTTTACATGATCAAAGAGACTCCCGGAAGATAAATGGTGTTGACAAAACTATAGGAGTCCCACTATACTCTATAGGAGTCCCCTGTTTTTTTTTTCCAAATACCATTATGTAATACTGACGTGTTGGAAAATTATCAGTATCGGTAGTTTTTGCACCGCTGTGAAGTGACACACACATACACATCAGCATTGATCGACTGGTTGAGCTCTTGTGAACAACTTCTCTCGACCCACAAGTACTCTCTATGACTACAGTCTGCGAAAATTCTGTTATAATTAAATATAATAGAAGTATTTTTGAAAGGAGAAAGCGACTTGAATGATATTATAATGAGATTAATCAGACGGGCGGAGGTGTTGATGCTTAGGAAACGCCGCTGTCCCTTTTTGTCCGCGCCGTTGGTGACGGGAAAAAAAAAAACAAAAATATCATGACATCGTTTGATCCAAAAGCATGATATAGTATAATAATAGAGTACGAAGAAGATAGTAAATCTGATCAGCATAGTCTACAAAAAATTATTCAGTAGTGCAATAAGAGAGAACAAGACATGAAACAATAATATTAGTAGCTTATAGATAATAATAGAATATTCATACAGAGGGCCACTAGGGCTCTGGTAATCATAATTGGAACAAATGAAATGAAACCCGCATGAGTTCCCTGCGAGGCGTCGTCATATTAATTCTTCGTATATTGCTGTGTTCTAAACACGTCATTCCCATATTGCCCCCGCACGTTCACTCAGCAATTAATCCTTCATACCCTCATAATTATTTCAGCAAGTAATCTTTCATACTCAGCAATTAACCCTTCTTCATACAGCATTTCTCTCATACTTAACCAGGAATGTTTGCACTTATTTTGACCGCGGTGACTAATCTAATTGTTCCCAACAAGAAGCTCTCTAGGAACTGGAGGATGGGGTAAGCAAAAAAAAAGTGAGGATAGTGTTTTTCCCTAAAACCTTTCTTTCACGTTGTTTTTCTTATTATACATACGTCTTGAGAATAACAATCGACAGACGACAGGCGGCGGGAGGGTGCACACGCAATGACGGGGATATACGCAATGACGGGGCGCAGACATGTTATTCTCTGTCATTTATATCGAATATATAGACCCTGTAGATTATAATTGGAGGCCGAATATCTATAGAGCGCACGGCTGCGGGAATGTGTACACCATGCTAATAGTACATTCCAATAAATAATCTGACGATGATAATTAATACACTAGTCATTATTTATTGAATACAATGAATATGGAAGCATCTACTTCTTCGAGTTCTTTCTCTGCGAAGAAGAAGATTCATGCAGAGAGGGGGGGCCGAGAAGCCAGGAGTGGTGCTCATCAAGAAGAATATCCCTCTCAAGGCAATGATTCTGGAAGAAGTGTTTTTACGAGTACCAGCCCTCCCCCGAAGGAGAAGAAGATTGACAAGAGGAACAGAAGCAGCCGTAGTGGCAGCCCAACAACTCTGTACGACCAGCTGAGCCACGAGCTGAGAAACCCCTCGGTCAGCTGGGGGCCCCCGGGCCCCGGGGGCCCCCAGCCCTCTGAGGGGAGTATGAGTGGGGAGGAGGTGTCGACGGCCCTCGAGGTGCGGCGTTGGCGTGATCTGATGGAGCGGCTGTTCGCGAAGCTCCAGAAGGACCGGAACAAAGTGAAAGTGCCGCCGGCCGAAATCAAACTGCTTGAGGAGCAGTGGCTCAAAATAAAGCGCCACCTGGAGGTCGCACTCCCCGAACTGGAAACGAGGGAGCTCACGCGGGGGGCGGTACTTCTTTTTTGTGACCCTATCTATTATGTGAAATCGAATTATTAATGCATATGAAAACATTTCTGACTACATAAGATAACGCATTTCCGAAGTAAATATTAATCCCACACGCTTTCCTCTTTTTTTATCCAATATTTTCCGTGACGCTGACTATGTAGTCATATTATTCTATGACAACAATGGTGTGTCCCGGTTTTCTGACAAGATTAGATTTCATGGTTGAGCTAAATGGTGCAGACATCCCGGCAGCGGAGACTGAGATTTGCAATTGATAATATAACATAATGACACATCAAGGTGGAATCGTCGCACGCGGGCAAGCTGTCGGAAAAAGAAAGCGAGCAGCAGGACGTCGCCTTGGTCACCGGCCTGCTCTCCAACCTCACCGATTCCATGAGTATCCACATATAAATTGTACATCAACTTTCACGTGCTTTTTGCATAGCATGCAGTTACATTCAAAACTCTATAGATACTCAATTTTACATTCAAAAAACACTTACAGTAACTCGTGTCGCGGTTCAGTTGCTACAATAATAACAAGTTCCTCTTCCCTGCATGTGAAAATTCACAGTGAACAACCCGTTTTGAAAAAATAACCGTTCTTTCATGTTTAATACTACAGTATGAATTGTTTTACAAGCATTATTGTATTAGTACCAGATGAAAACATGCAGCTTTGCTGTATAGCTATACTATTTAGTATACCAACACAGAGCTACTTCAAAAAACAGCCACGTTCGCGGAGGAGACGGAGACGCAATCTGCGATGCTGAAGCGAATCATGTCTAAATACAATTCGTTCGACAAAATTCTCGCAGAGGCCAGCCAAGCGCTGGAGGATTTGAAACGAAAGACGGCTAGCGACGCCACGCTCGTGTGGTAATATGATTTTATTCTTAGCCTATAGGAATGAAACTGATCGATCATTGTCATAGAATAATATGAGAGCGTATATAAATGTGAAAGGCATAATACCTTACTGCATTACATAGTGATAATACAGGAAAAAGGTACGCGTTCTTTTTCTTCTGCGGGACCTGTCTTTACATCGTCCTGCGGCGTTTAAAGATTTTGTGGATGATCTACATGTGGTGCTATTACGTGCTGCAACCGCTCTTAAATTTTTTTTGGTGGCTGTGCGTCGAACAGCCGCTGGCCTTCGTCGGCGTTGGGGTCCCAGTTGCCCTCGGAGGCGTCGGAGGCGGGGGGGAGGTGAATGGGGGGGTACCCGAGAACATTGCTGCGACTTCTATTATAGGGAGGGGGGGCCCAGGAGGCGGCCCGGCTTGGCCGCCACCAGCGCAGGAGTTGTAGAGTGTTTCTTGTGTACAAGTTTTCGTCTCCGCCCAAGTACATGGGGAGATTTTATCAATGCGGAAGGCGGATGAGGAAAAACTTCATTTCAATCTGTTTCATACTGAATATAAAGAGCACATCTATCTCTTAACTGGCATTAGCACCAGCCAATTTCATTTGTGACAGAATGGAAGCAGGCTAGCAGCGGTGTTCGTTATTTCGTGGTACAGAAGTACATGAGAGAGACGTTCCAGTTTTTCTTTTCAACAGAAAAAAAGATGGCATTTGATTGCATTCGTATCGAAATGAATTTGGGTTTCGTCCCGGTTCCTTTGGGAAAACCACAGCCGACGCAGGCTGAGAAATATCATTGAGAACATTATCCGCATTGAGAACGGCCACAAGGCAAGCTTTGAGCAAAACTTTTAGTAGATTCGTAGGTCGTAGAGTTCTGACTGAGATATATCCTATATAGTTATAGTAGCCAAAAAGAAAAAATGGAACAATACGGCTCCTTCGAAATGAAAAATTAGAAGCGAGACAACTTCTGTTGAGTGTTGATGTTGTGATATTATCACATAATAATATGGAAGGAATGAGACCCCTTCCTATGAACGGTAAAATATTTCGCATCCGGGTAAAAACGTTTCTTGCACGACAATGTACCCTGGCGGTGCATGTTTTGCGTTTTCAATTTTTCGTTTTCCTTTTTTTCCTCGTTTTCCCCGTGAATTTTTTTGTTCTGGATCACCGGGCGGCCGTTTTGGCGGTTTCTGCGGAGGTGGCGACGGTGGCGCCCGCAAACGTCCCCCTCTTCGAGGACGTGCGCATTTTCCATGGTAATGATATGTTCGTTCATTATTTTTTATACATACATTTTTCCATTGGAAGCTCTCATATGGACGTCTCCTCCGTTCGTCGTCGCGATGAGAATTGCAGGAGGATGATTTGCTAGAGTAGAGGAGGTCTATAAGTAGAAGGCTCTACGCTAGTGTAGTCTGTGCAATGTATGATATCGGAACATGATGCTGATGATGATGGTTTTTTGTGTAGATACGTGTTCTGCGTGTCGATATTGATTATAATCAAGGAGCGATGCCATGGCCATATTATCTAAAGAAATCGTTTTCAAAGACCGTGTCGAAGTAGAAAGGATCCACTATCTATCAAAGAAGTAGCGAAGGTCCTACGCACGCCGTTCCCGAGTTCACGGTTTCCCCCGCACTCAGCAGCGTCACGTTCACCCCGGAAACGGGGGGCGCCACGACGCTCGTCCGCGCCCAGGACCTCTCCGCCATCGGAAAGGTCGCGCAGATTTCCTACAAGAACGCTGCCGGCGGTCTTATTATCGTTATTACTCATATTTAATACTATTACTGATGATTGTTGTATACCACAATCATTATTGATATTAGTATTCATCCTCCCTAGAAAATCCCAACAACCAGGGTTCTCGGGTTGTATTATAATATAAAACTGCGGTCAACATGCTCGAGAACACCCGTTGTCTATTACTGGAAGGCATGGGAAGTATTAGACCCGTATAGTAATTACTATAGGCATAGTGAAGGTAGACCACCCGTAGGAGTAGTGAAGTAGTATTAATAGGCACCGAGACGATGTCAACCAGTTTTTCGTTGACGCCGTTCGTAGTGCTCGAGTTCGACAAGCCCCTATACAAGCCCGGGGACGTGGTGAGGATGCGTGTCATCGTGTTAAACAATGAGCGCCGCGTCTACACAAATTCCACCTCCTCAAATCAGCAGCAGCAGCAGCAGCAGCTTAGTATGTTTGTGGAATTAATTATTAGCGACGCGCGCGACCTGAAAATCGCCAAGGTGAGCGAAACCATCCGTGACGGCGTTGCGGAACTGGTGTTTGAGGTTGATCCAGGCGCAAATATTGGAATCTACAATTTCAAGTTCCAAATCAAGCTGGGCACCCGTAGCAGCGCTGGTAGTAGTAGTTCTTTATCTGGAAATCGAGTTCTCGCCGAGAAATCTACGAAAATAGAAATCAAGGAGTATGTATTGCCGAAATTCGACCTGAGCGTGACCTACTCGTTGAACAACTATTTGGTATTTGCGACCAACGCGGCGCAGAACGACACCCTGACGCGGAACCTGGAAGTTTCAATAAAGAGCCAGTACACGTTCGGCGAATACGTCGTTGGCGAGGTCGAAATCGCGTGTTTGGCCGTTTCAAAGGGGTGGGAGTGGAATTCTAGTAGCCGGAAAAGCGAGGAGGTTGAGGTGCTAACGAAATTGGGCACTTTAGGTTTCGTGGAAATCCGGGAGACGTTGCGTGCGCGAAATTCTGATAAAATCGTGAATGATGACAATTATTTGAGGATGCAAAATTTGAAGATCAACGTGGGGGAAGCCTTTTATGCGCGGATCGCGGAAAATTTAAAAACAGCAAGTAGTTACAACTATTACGGCCAGAAAATTCGTTTTGCCGTGAAAATCACCGACCCAGCGCTGGGAATTGCGAAAACGCACACGCAGGACTTCGAGATCTTCAAAACCGCGTTCCTGTATGAAATCGAATTATTCGAATATCGCGAATTCTTCTCCCCCGGCCTGCCCCTTCGCGGCTTGGTGAAACGAGTAAAACCCGACGGGGCGACTCCCGATTTTTCGAAAGCTTTCCATGAGGAGCTCAATTTGATCGTGCAGTATTCGCTGGAGGGGTACAACGTGCAGCACGCTGACGTGCCTCTGAGCGGGCCGCGGACGTGGCCGAGCAGCGGGGTACCAAAATGCGGGGATTTGGAGTTGGACCCGTGGAAACCATTACAGTCCCAGCGGGGCTGCACTTTGCCGGTTTTTCTTAATAAAGATTCTGGTGTTGGAAACTTCGAAATCACCGTTCCCAACGATCTGAGCACCGTTGGCAATTGCTGCAACCTGGATTTCGCGTCTTTCAACAACTTGGCGAGCGCCGAGAAGCAAAAGAGCTGCTGTCTGCAAGCCGTGAGCTTGTCGTTGGAGAAACCTTTCGAGGAGCTGCAGCCGAGTCTGCGGTTTTATGAGTACTACAATATGGTGAGTGGGAGCAGCTCTGTGTGTTTGGGGCGGCGGTGGACACCGAAAGGGGGCTTCTACCTGGAGGTGCTCTCGGAAAGCAGTGGTGTTGAAAATAACAACAGTAGCAGTAGCAGTAGTAGTACTACGGCATTATTAACGGGTGCAAGTAGTAGTGTAGCGACGACGGTGGCAACCGTAGTCCTCGGCGGTTCTTCACATGATGCAACAACGACGAAAGTCTCGTTCGAAGTCACGGTGTCGTTCGATTCCGCACTGCCATCCGCGATTGCGTGGCGTTATGTATTGATCAGCAAGGGCGGGCGCGTTTTGAAGGCGGGCGCGTTGCCGACCCCTACTTTAAAAACCGAGAAGCGCCGTAGCAGCGATAACGCCCTGTTACACCAAAGATTGCGGTTCGAGGAGGTTGCGATCTTACCGGCAGCGACGGAAGTCGCCTTTGAGTCTTTCGGCGTTTTCGGAAACTTCGAACTGGTGGTCATGGCCGAAAGAAGCGATTTCGGCACGTTGCTCGGCCGCAGCAACTTTACAACGACTTTTGCTAAGAATGCCGAATATTCGCTGAGGGGGAACAGCGTAACGACCGCGTTTGCAGCTGATACGGTGAAGCCAGGGGAATCTATTGGATTACGCGTGGACGTGACGAATTTCGCCTCTGCTAGTACTAGTGCGGGAGAGGAGCAGCGAAACGCGGTGTACTTGGTGGCCGTGGACAAGGGCGTGAATCTATTGGGCGCTAGCCGCGTTGCAGTGACTCAAAACGCGATCAGTCGAGCGGGGGACTATTTCGCGCGCAATTTCGATATTTCATCATCTAGTTCCTCATCTAGTGAATCTCCTCAGACTAGTAACAACAATTACCAGTTGTGCACCCCCAACGCGCAGGACGAGAACGCCAAATCGCAATTGCAAAGCCAGGCTTCCAGTTTGTTGGTAAACAGCGACGGTTCGGTGAGCGCGAGCAGCGCGCTGAAATTGACCGGAAAAACCAGTGGCGGGTCAGGTGGTCTGAGCGCGTGTCCGCGCGTGTTGTTTGGGGGGTGCCAGCAGGCGTATCCGGTGGCCGTGGATATGGCGGTGGCCGCTGACGGGGGCGCAGGAGTGCCCGAGCGGGGCCCGACGACGAAGTCTAGCAGTAGCGGCAGTAGTGGCGCGTCTTCTTCTCAGAAAAGCTCTGCACAGGTGCGGACGTTTTTTCCGGAGACCTGGATCTGGGAGAAGCTGCAGGTGGTTAGCAAAAAAGGCGCCACCAATACTACGAGTGTGGTGTTGGGGAGTGGGAGTAGTTCTTCTAGCTCTTCGATTGAGTCGTTTGACACCTCCAAAGATACGATCTTCGAATCACTGGACAGTACCGACCAAAATGTTTTCAAAATCAACTTGAGGAAGAAGCGCTCTCCCGAAACGATCTCCACGTTCGAACTGCACGCCTTCGCGGTCTCCTCGGAGGGGGGGTTGGGTTTTCAATCAAAAACGAGCGACCTCAAAATCTTCAAGGACACTTTTGTGAATCTGCAGCTACCCTACAAGTGTTTCCGCAACGAAAAATTCACAGCGGTGCTCACAGTGCTCAGCTATGCTTCGGTTTCCCTCACGGACCAGAAAATTTTGCTCTCTTTCAAAACAACCGACTTCGATTTTGTGTCTTCCCGTTTGTACACGTCGATGAATGTCGCGACGGTGTCCTTGGAAAGCCCGGTGAATGATAAATTGAGCGGCGACACGGTCATTCGTTCCGCGGCCTTCACACTGGAGCCGGATGCGTTCGCGCGCTTCGATTTCGTACTAGTGGCGAAAAAAATTTCGTCACCAGGCGGGACAATTCCGCTAAAAGTGGAATTGGTGAACGTGGACGCTGTCGTGAAGAATCTGCAAGTTTTTCCAGAAGGTCTGCCGGTTGTTCACACCGACGCGGATGTGATCAGCATACCGTCGGGCGCCCCGCACGCGGAGTTAACTTTGAACGCTATGGTGAAAGTGCCGTCCAATGCGGTGGTGGAAGACAGCTTCAATCTGGTCCTGCAGGCCACCCACGACGTGTTAGGCCCGGACCTGCTGAAAAATTTGGACAATCTCTTACGAATACCCTACGGCTGCGGGGAGCAGAATATGGTATTGCCTGCATTTTTTCTTTGTCCTGTCTATGCCTTTTGTGCAGGTTCTAGTACAATGCCATATCCTGTATATTAGACGTATGATATCTCAAAAAAAAAAGAAGAAACAGGTGAGCCTGACGCCGAATGTGGCCGTGGCGAAGGCCTATAGAGCGGCGGGAACGCTTTCGGGCAGCGTAAAAAAGACGATTTTCCGCAATCTGCGGAACGGCGTGCAGCGCCAGGTGCGCTACCGTCATAGTGACGGCAGCTTTAGTGCATTCGGAGAAAGTTCCGCCTTCAGTGGAGGGCAGGTTTCCCTCCTTCATCTCTATACCGTGTTACACGGCATGGATGCATATGGACATTGAATGCAGATTAGTATTCACATATAGAGCTATGTATCTGAAGGGCGTCAAGAAATGTTTATATTACTATGTAGTGTAATATTAATTTGTATAATATACGGAAAAAAAAACAGCCAGCTACAGGCAGCCTGTGGTTGACGGCCTTCGTTTTGAACATTTTCGCCGAGATCGCCACTTTTGTTCTGGTGGACCCTGCCCTTTTAACAAAAGCGGCGAGTTTTCTGATGAACGCCCAGGACGCGAATACCGGTGAATTTGTGAACAAGGGCCAGCTGTTCCATAAGGCGATGATGGGGGGCGCCGAGAACTGGAAGCCCGCGCTGACGGCGTATATTCTGGTGAGTCTTTTGAGTTACTACCGGGCCGTGCAGAGCAGTAGCGGGAGTTTTGATTTGGGAACGGGGGAGCTCGCGTTGGTGCGCAACAGCGTCAGCCGCGGTTTAACGTATTTACGGGGTAGACAAGCTTTGCTGTCTCGGTACACGTCGGTGTTATTACTGCGCGCGGAAGTGCTGAACGTTGTATCTTCATCTTCTGGCCAGACCAATACAAATGTTAATGTGGCGCCGAACGTTTTTGGGGAAGATGTGAATCTCCGTAGAGCCGCCATTCTGGAAGCTTTAGAAAATTTGAAAGTTACTAGTAGTAGTTCTTCCAGAATAGGGTCCTCCTATGAATATTGGCCCGCGACTGCTGCAGTAAGGTCAACTACAACAGGTGGTGCAACAGGAGGCGCTACAACAACTACTACTACAGCAGGAACTACTAGTAGTAGGTATTTTTGCGGCGGTTTGGTGAGCTGCCGGAAACCGGAAACGCCCATTGACATCGAGATGACGGGCTACGCGTTGTCAATTTTGGTCGACCTGAACGAGTTGGGAAGAGCGTACCAGGCCGTCAAATATTTGGCGCAGATGCGCGGGCCGCGCGGCGGCTTCATCAGCACACAGGTAGTTCATGTTATTGTCAGGCCCTTTCGGGTGCTTATCAACCTAGCCTACTACACTCAGTACCCTACCAATTCGTAGCGAATTCACTAACCAAAAATCACTCTCCGTCCAATGGTTCCCTGTCAATAGGCGATCTACCCACTTGGGGTTGCGTACATACCATAAAACTATGTAAAAGATAGGCCTCACAATGACATGAACTACACCCAGGACACCGTTGTGGCTTTGAGCGGGCTCAGTGATTACGGTTCTTCATTATCAACAACCTCCGCGCAAAGTTCGGCGGCGCGTGTGGAAATCCTGAGATCCAGTAGTACTTCTACTTCTAGTACTACAGAAGATTCATCTCTGTTGCGGCAATTGCAGCAGCAAGATGGCGAAATTTTTCAGACGCTGAACATGACGAGGGATTTGTTCCACGAGGTTAATTTGCTCGATTTGTACAACGAAAAGTTTTCCGACAAAACGTGGACCGGTTCTCCGAGTGTCGATGCGCCGGCGAACTTTCGATTTCGCATCAAGCACGCGCAAAATTTGCCACTGTTCCTCGCATTGGTTTCCAGCTACAACGTGAAGAGCGGGACGAAGAAGGGCGACGGCACACCCTTCTACAACTTAGAAGTGCAGTGGGTCAAGGGTGTTGCGCCCACGACTACTACTACTAGTACTACCACTACGACGGGGCCCTCAAGTCCTAGAACCACAATCAGGAGGTTAGTTGAAGCACTCCATAGAAGTAGTGTTTCTGGAAATATTAACGAAGAAGAAATGAGGGGCCCAGGAAGCAGGAGGCGGGTTCAGGAGGAGCCTTCAGAATCACCAGCAAGCACGCATTACGTCACTGCGTGCGCCTCCCCTATCGTTTCTGTAGGAGGCTCTTCTACCACCACGGGGGGTAGCCGTAGTAGTACTTCTGCGACGGCAGAAGATAACACCGCGGATAACACCGCGGAGAACGAGATGGTGCTGGTACGAATTGGGCTTTTCAGCGGCTTCAGCTTGGTTTCTTCTCAAACAACAACTGGTGATAATAACGTGAGAAGTAGCTGCCCGGGCTCCTCGAAGTGTGAGCAGCGGGACGACAACGTTTTCGTGTATTTTTCGAAAGTCAGCGAAAGAACGTGTGCCACCGTTCCATTGACCGAGGACGCGACGGTGGAATTTCGAAGAAACGTGAATAGCGAGGTGTTTGCGTACTACGATCCCACGAAGTTTGGGTTTGCGGCGGACAGTCGCTTCGGCGACGTCAGAGGTGCGGACGACGTGGGTGCCGCGTTTGCGGGACGTTTTGCTGGTTTTCCAATTCTGAAAAACACAGTCTTGAGTTGGTTCTTGCTCAAAACATTTCTCTCATTTTTCTTGAGTTGATGATAGCTATCAACACTAGTAAGACGCTTCTTCGAAATTGTAATATTTATTGCATAATAGAGAAAGTCGTCTGCGTTTTGATTTCAAGTTGATCGGTTATAATTTCAATAGTAGCGCAGTTCTCAATGAATGGTTTTGGTTGTGCATCCGATAATGCAGCATTTCATACACAACAGCCTTGACATTTCTCGGAGCTTATAGTTTGAGAGAAATTCCATTTCAGCAAAAGTTTTTTTGTTCGAATCTTTCCGTACGATATATTTAATTCAGCGATGATTGTCGTTCAATGATGACAGAACAGAGCTGTTTCGAGGATCTAGTCGGGTTTTTTTTTGGAGCTATAGAGTCTATTGGGCTTGGTGGGTTGTTTCTCTAGATTTCACATTGAAGTCTATTGGTTGGGACCCGTCTATCGTAACTGTTGGGCATTCCTGTGTGCCGTGTAAGAGCAATAATTTCAACATACGAAAAGCCGTTGCTAGGTTGAGAGAACAGAGATTGAAGCAGTCATGGTAGGCGTTTCGCGCGCGGGCGGGTCCCCAAGGTCCCCAAGAATGGGCATAGTACTCAACCTTCTCAGCCTGTCTTTCCTGTCTTTCCTGATAGCAGGTGCCGCAGCGCAAGCGTCCACAAAGTATTTTGTCATAATACTAACGGTTTTTTTGATGATCAGATATGCGTCGTTTTTGTAATTATTATTGAGTTCATTTTTTGGGCAGCATGCAAGCTTTTTGGGTATTCAATTCAAATCTTTGTGACCAATATTCTGACATTAAAAAGGCTGCGAATCGTGGATTGTAAGAAAAATTTCGGCCCGGTGAAAGGCGCCTGCCACCCGAAGGAGAGTGGGCGGTGCTGGTGGACAGAGGACAAGACTCTCGTACTCTTTGACTATATCCGATTGCTAGGCGGTTTTTTTCGTGACATGTACGCAAAGTAGGGATCATAGGGTAAGTTGTATGCGGGTCGTATGCGGATATGATAATAGGTAGCGGTGCTGCTGTTACATAGGAGAAAATTGTTGACCGTGTTAGGGTCCTTTGGTGGGTAGTAGAAAAGTTTCGAAAATCGGATGCTCTATACTCTTCAGCGCCATACTAGTTTTGCTGAGGATGACATATTACGAGAGGGACAAATTCTCAGGATTTATTATGATTTTGGTACACGCAGTTATACCCAGATTTGTGTTGTATATTATACTTAGACAGTTAAAAAGAAACCCTCAGACAAATGTGATATTACGAAGCAGGAAAGAAAAACCAAAGGGTATTACGTAATATAGTATACTCACAGAGGCCGAAAACTAAGTAAGGTATTATTGTGAAGAAAAAAAAATACAGTTAACGCTAGCAGAGGCCGAGAAAGTCGCACTCACATTGGACGAGACGTGGACTGACTCGGCCGGCGAATTCGAGCCGTCGCTGGAGAACGTTCGGTAACTATAGCCCTCGTTTTACGTCGTTTTAGTTTATTAATTGGTGGTTAATATCAGAACCCACAACAGTTAATAATATCAGAAAAAGAAACGTATTACCAATTTAAATGATAATTCAAAAAACAGGAAGCTGCAGAGGGCAGGAGACGACCACGCGCCCTTCAATTTGGTGCAGGAGCTGCTGCATAGGGTCCGTTTTTGAACTTTGTTTCCTACAAACTTAGTATCGATATTAGTTCAAGAACAAGACCCGAAGTGTGAACAACTTTTAACCCTCCCAATGCGAAAAACTTTTTGAAAAAACCAGAACCCTCGTTGAAGCCCGTCTGCGAAAAAGAAAAAACATGACATTTTAAAAAAAGGTGAAGACCTTCGCCATGCAGCAGGCCGGTGCGCAGATATACCTGCACTCAGCACAGATCGTCAAGCAGGTACTATATAATAGTATACGTCAAGTACACGCCAGAATGAGAGGTTCGTCAAATAATGGGCCATTTAATGGGTGATCAACTTAGCTGTGTGGCACGACAACTGCCAATATATTTTCAAGACGGTCTGATAATAATTATAATAATACGCGATTACTATACTATAGAAGCCTATACTATAGATTTCTTTTTTGATACTAAGTACGTACAGCTTAACTCCTCTGAGGCACCCGGAGGAAGTGGGGCGCCGTCGTACGACGTGGAAGGCGAAAGTGATGAGGACGTGGCCTTCTCCGCAATCACGATGCTGAACGGTCTTTAGTTTTTTTTTCCGCAATCACGATGCTGAACAGTCTTTTACTATGCATTTTTCGTATTATAATACAAGACCGATAATTGATATTAATACAGTCTTGAGTTGGTATAATATATTATTACGACACAACGACACAGTACATACACTCACATCATACTTAAATATGGTATACTAATCATGCTTAAATATGGTATGAAGCAGCAATACTAATACACCCACACGCAAATTAATACATCACACAGGTAACCACGGCGGGGGGGGTGAAGTCCACCTCGCCCGCCAGGAGGGGTCGGAGGGGTCCGCCTACAGCGACGAGCGCAAAATTCAAAGTGCCACGCGGAAGACCATACTGTACACGAGTGGCGGAGAGAACGCGGTGGCGTTCCAACAGCCGTCCAAGGGTCCGCGGTATTTGCTGAAAGTGAAATTCACGTGCGACGCAGCCAAAAAAAATGACAACGTCGGGCTCCCGATGCGCGCGAAAGCGGTCAAAGCCGGGCTAAAAGACGGCGGGAAACCCAGCTGGAAAACAACCATCGGCGTCGCTCTTTTTTCGTTGGTGTGCGTATGGATGGCGCGATACTAGGATTGTTAAGAATGATCCTATAATAAATAGCTAAGATTTGATACTAGTGTAGGGTAATATTGCTGCTGCTATAAAAATTATTATTGAAGCTTTGGAGCTACCTTCTTCGGCACCTGGTTTTGCGGGGGAGAATGGGATTGACAACTAATAATAGGAGACAGGACAATCATTCATATGGGACAAATGATGTAGGATTTTCGAAGAAATCAAATGTGCATTCCTTTCGTCATTTTATGCATTTTAGGACGTTTTTTTTAGGGAGCATTGGGTAGCGATAGCTATCAGTAAGTGTCATGAGTCAAAATGGTTCACCAAGCGTACAGGAAAATGTGAAGCAACGATGCGTGTTCCAGCGTTATTTTGGGACAAAAAAAATGCGATTTGACTGTGATTTTCAACCCTCTCTTCTCTTCCTGCCCTGTTTCATGTTATGTTGTGTGTATGTACATTTTTGTTTTCTGAGGGTCATACAGAATTACTTACGTATAGGCGTTTCTCTCTTCCCGAATCCTACGTATGAACGTGTGTGAATTGGTTTGTATTGTGTGAGTACCGTATACTATTGTCATAGTGTTAAGTGTGTGTGTGTAAATAAGTTGTTTTCCTTATCATGTTGCATCCATTCATCAAGGTGCCTTTTCCACGGCCCAACACATTTGTCGCGTACAAATTTTTTATCAAATAAAGGTGGCCCAGTAAGCACAAAACATTAAAATGAAATCAATAAAATTGATTTGCAGGAAGGAATAAGTGGTATTTTTGACGCCCAGGGGACTAAGGGATAACATCAACTAAGGGACTTTCATGCCCATTGTTGATGGGAGGAGCCAACAATTTGCGCGTTGCAAGAATCGCAGTAGTTGTGCCTTATCGGGCGCGTTTTATAATATTGGTAAATGACTGTGTTTGTCGTCTTGTATTTTGTTAGCCAGGTGGTATTCGCGTCTGCGGCCGAACCTTTTAATCTGGGCTTCGCTGCGCCCTCGGATCGTTCCCGATTTAGACTCCCACGTTTCGGAGCTGCAGTCGTTCCAGATTTTTCCACGGACGCGGTGCTTGAGGCTGCGCGACAGCGGGCGCGCTCCTGCCCAGCAGCGCTGAAGGCGGACGAGTTGAACGAGTCTGGCTGCCGGGAAAGGGGCGATCAGCCAAACAAGCGCCACTCCGAGGGACGGCAGCAGCCCCCCAACCCCCCTCCATCACCCGAGGAGGGCTCCGGGTTAACTCTGAGGGTCACGGACCTCCGGACCGTCTTGGCCAAGGTCGAGTCAGTGAAGAACAAGCCACTTAGACTTTTGAGAAAGGTGTACTCAACGGCCCCAGAGCAGCATCAGGGGCGCCCCGACAGTCGGGGCTTTTTTTCGCCGTTTCCCCTAGCGCGCCAATTGTACCGGGCGCATGTTCGGGACGCGCGCATCCGGCAAAGCTCGGAGCCACCGTCGGAGACTCCCGATATGTTCCCCATCTCAGAATCCGGCGGAGAACAGGGCGTCGGGCCAGAGCCCAATGCAGAAGTAGGCGATGAAGAGCGCCACGTGCAGTTTGTGGGGGGCGAGACTGTCAGCTTTGTGGTCGGTGAACCGCACGCCAAAGCCCCTGTTGCAGAAGATCCGACTGTACAGACTCGTTCGCAGGTGTCTGGTTCTGCACCAGGCTACTCCAGCGAAGAGCCTTCAGGCGCGGCGCACCCTGACAATGAAGAAGAACCTCACCGCGAGGACAGCGAAGAGGACCCAGCAGAGGATATGACCCTGTCGCGGACTTCGACGATCCGCGATTTCGATGCGCATGACTTGTCATTGACCTTTGGGGATCTGGAGTCGGATGAGGAGTCTGACGAGGCCACGCCCAACGAAGCGGGCGGTTTCTCCGCGTCCGCTTCTCCTGGGATGCAGCAGTCGAATGGCGTTGCCGCTGAGCACCAGAATTTTGGGCGCGATCAAGAATTTTATTCGTCGCCCGAGGAGCCTCGCGTGGCGTCGGGCGTGCCGTTTTTGTGGGACCCTGAGTGTAATCGTGCGGGCTATTTCGTGCCCCTTGGAAATTCAGAGGGCCCGTTGGAAGAACCGCTGCACCCTTCGTCATCTTCAGGTGATATGCTACTGCCCGCACAACCGGATTCCTTGTTGAGAGGCCCGGCCGCATTTCCGGACGCCGAGGAGGACATGGACGAGGTCGCTGGTGAAGAACTTTCTACCGGAGGACTGCGTCAGCGCAGAGGGCCAGCGCAGGAGGTGCCTCAGTCCGGGGTAACTTTCGCTCCGGAACTCCGGAACGAATTTCATGTCGCGCTTTCGCTGCAGAAAGCGTTGGTGTTCTTTTCGCGGGCCTTCTCGTGGCGCACAGGCGGCCACAGCGATGTCGAAAACGTGGTTGTTGAAGGACCGGAAGCAGTCGAGAACCTTACGTATGAGGGCGCGACGCGCATTCTGGATGCGGCCTGTCTCCAGTGTGGGTCGAACTTCATGAAGCAAGTGTGTGAAGACGGTGGTGTCGTATTGGCGGAGGCTGCTGGGCACGAGCAGCATGAATTGGAAGAAGCCATGCGGCAGTTCTGTGGCGATTGGTCTTCAAGGTGGAGGTTGGAGATCTGTGAAAATCTGTCTGGGGGCGACGACGCAGAGGCCATTGAAGCACAAGCAGAACAAGATGCCCGGAGGGAGCCGCCCACGGCCCCTTCTGCGAAAAATTTTCGCCACAAGTGCGTGACGATTCTAGCCCGTATCCTGGCGTGCGTCGCGAACAATGTGAGTCGTTGCTGTCCGACCCGGCAAATCCATGAGGTCCGCATAGAGGCCCGCGAGGCGTCCGAACATGCCGGTGATACCGAACCTTGTCTGGAATGGGCGGGACGAACTGAAAGCAAGCGGTGTGGCCGGCGTAAGGAACGTGCGGAACCGTGGTTCCGTGTGTCCGGGAACATTCGGAATCTGTGGATGGGAACCTCGCATCTGGAGGAAGATCCCTTCATTCGTGAGGTCCGGAAATTGAATACTAACCGCGAGAACCATAATGATAATGAGAATGTGGGCACCACGAGCATTCTGCCGCAGCAGACAGATCTTTCGGGAGGAGGATTGGAAAAAGAAAGATACAGCCTTGAGTTTTTCACCTCGTTCGCAGTACCACTACATGGACGCGTTTCCGGGCGAGGTCGGATGGTAGTACAGTACGAAGAAAGCCCCGAACATAATCGCAGTGCCAGAAACGAGAAGAAGGTTATGGAAGCCCAGGTCGTCGTTTTTGTCCCGGAGCTGTGGAGGGGGGGGACTGTTTTAGTGCGCAAGGTCGACATGGACCCAGAAACACTCGATTCGGAAAGGGGTGAGCTCGAGCTGTCCGAGAGTAGTGTGCGTGGTGTGCCGGCAAGTTTTTCCCCACAATTGTTGGGAAGACGTTCGCAGGCTGTTGGAGCGGAGATGTCCGAACCAGAGGAGCCGGACAACGCTCAGCACGAAGAGGCCTGATTTCAAACAGAGTGGAGAGGGTTTTATAGCAACAACACTCAGCAAGGGCCAGGGGTGTTGTTTACAATTAGCGGTGCATCTTATTGTATTAAATAATGTTTGGTAATACTCAAAATTATCCGTCTAAATTTTTCCCCAAAAAAATACGATTTCTAATCTAAAATGAAAAAAATGACACATGATTGTGACAGATTGTGATCGACAGCCACGAATTATTTTTTTTTTATGGAATGACTGAGTGTTATTTTGCAGTCTGATAAATTTATACGTCAGACTGCATACACGAGAAGAATTGCATAGAAGCGTTTGTGCTGCATTTGTTTGCTGCTTTTCATCACTTCGTTCGTCTATCACATCACTAATATCTCCCTTTTAAATTTTTTGCTCCCAAGAATCTTTACGATCCCTTTATCTCCGCCTTCTGATTTTGTTCTTGTTTCCTGCACAAGGTGAAGGCACACTCAACAATAGGGTTCCCTCCAAAAATTGTTTCCCGTCATGGTTCTTCATTCTTTCACTTTTTAGCCACGTTATAATATAATATTGCGCTTGTATCCGTGGGATGTTTTATTATATTCGAACACCCATAGTGTTGTTTCATTCTTCGAACTGATTTAAGACACAACTACGTCAGCTTCGCCCGAATTAGCCCCCTTTCACAAATTGCAAATTGTAGCTTGTACGTATTATATGTGTGATCAGCATCAATCACATATTACAACCCCATAATCCTATTATACTAGAGAAAGCTCCTCACGTACACTATTAGTATAGCACTGTCCGAGAAGAAACAAAGAAGATGACGTCCGGCGCCTCCTCCCAGGCAACTGCGGGCGCAGCAGCAGTTGTTGCGCAGATCGCGGACGCCGCGCAGTTCGATGCCCTCGTACGCAACCACCAGGGCCCCAAGCCCCTCGTCGTGTGCATGCATTTCGGCGAGAACGACACGTATGGGCAACTGATGGACGAATTGTCCGAGTTCTACGCGGAAAAGTTCGATTTTGCGATGGCCGATTTTTCTTCGACAAATAGTAGTGGCTTTTTGGAAAAAGCGGCGGCTTCGGTGCACAAGTCGGGCAGCTCAGAGTTATTGGAAAAGCGACCGCGAATCAGCCTCTGGAAACGGGGAACCGAAGTGGAAGTGTTGCGAGCGGTTCAATATTATACGATAAATCATTAGTTAGTTAGTACGAATATTCAGCTATGCCTAATTGCGACCCTACAACAACATAATAAGAGTTCATGCACCATTAGAATAGATAGAGCTTTGCTATTTAGTAGTATAATACCTACGAGTCTATTAAGTACTGTCTGATGATGATACTATACACAGTATAGAAAACAGGACGACTCGGCGGCGCTGTTCGACCGGCTGGAGACGATTGTCGACTATGGCGCAGCGGCGGCCGGAGGACTGGGACCCGGAGCTGGTGGTGCCACGACAGCAGAAGCAGAAGCAGAAGGAGAGACTCAGACTGCGGAGGAGCAATTGAACAAGAAGCTTTCGAATTTGATCAACTCGCAGCCGGTCATGCTCTTCATGAAGGGCCATCGGGAGGAGCCGTTTTGCAAGGTTATTAGTTTTTCTCTCTTTTCTACATAATTATCATGTGCAGAAATATATAATATATTCGCACACCACCAACTACGGTGGTGCCTACTACTAAAGTATACTACTCTTTCACTACGCCCTCTTTGCCTACTACTAAAGTATAGTCCGGGAGGCGAGCGGTCATGTCACCGTAAGTAGGCTGGAACAGTCATGTCACCGTATTACATGACGTAATATATGGAATTTAAATTGAGGAATATACAAAGAAAATCCATCACAGTTCTTCAACCAAATTTCTCCATATTAGTTATGAACAAAAACCCATATTAGTATTGAATTGAATGGGCGCTGTGGGGTAAGCAGCATAGACCCCGGAAAATCAAAATAAGGTAGTTAGTGATAGAGGTGATGGATTATATTATGACAACAGCTTCAAAATCAAAGTGTGAAGAAAGAACATCATCAAATCAAACATTAGTTAGATGAACGAAAAAAAAGTTTTCCAAAGTGGCCGTCCGGCTGATGAACGAAAAAAAAAAAGTTTTCCAAAGTGGCCGTCCGGCTGATGAACGAAGTGCGGCCGCAGAAGGACTACGGGACATTTAACATCCTCGACGACGAGGAGGTGCGCCAGGGTTTAAAAACCTTTAGTAACTGGCCGACGTATCCGCAATTATATGTGAAAGGCGAACTGCAGGGGGGCGTGGACATCATGCAGGAGATGCACGACGACGGGGAATTTGGAGAATTAATCAACGAGGCGTACACTTAACTTAAGTTAACTTGAGTTCACTTCAAGTAGTTCATATAAAAACTTCAACTCTGTGCCCTCTATATGCGTACGAACCATTAAATCGTGAAAACTATGCATAAGGGCTCATATAATAACTTTTGCAACGAGCTTTTCCACTATGATAATGGTAATCGTACTATGAAAGAAATATCTCGTATTATGCTCTCATTGACGGGGAGTGGGGTGAGAAACGTTCCAATTGGTGCAGTGCATCAATTTTGATCAGCTATAGAACAAAGAATGCCGAAAACAAAGATCGTTGAGTTGCATCGGATGCCCAGTCCGGTGGCAGCAAGAAGAGTGTTTTCTTCTTTTCAGTACTAACACACACTCCATAACGGATCCGTAAGCACTTAGATATTCAAGATCGCAGACAGTCCCTGCGGCAAGGTGTTCGTCACAAAAGAACAGTATACAGAAACACATAAACAGTACATGTCACTTGTCAGTTATAAAAGACCTGTAAGCAAATAACACGGGTGGTTCCGTGTAAAGAAAAAACGTATTATATACTGCCGTCGGTTGATATTACGATTATAAATCTAGCATGAGCGGAAATACCGCCATATTATAGCACTTACGTATTAATTGGATTTGGATGCATGATCCTCGTCTCTCAGCAAAGAGTGGGTCCTCTCTGTGGGCGGTGATTCTTCCCTAGTAGTCTCTTGTTGGTAGCACAAGTTACGGTAGCTATCCGGTACGGTAGGGTCCGGTACGGTACGGTGGGGTCCGGTATAAGATGGTGGGGCGGTACGGTAGCTATCCGGTATTGCCCGCCAGCATGGCGATGAAGGCCATGGCTTCCATTACGGGAGCCACGGCCGCGGCGAACCAGACGACGCAGTACGCGAATCTGACGGCGCAGAACGTCAAACTGGCGCTGGAACAGTCTCATCTTCTTTTTCTCCGTGTCTAATATTGTATTTAGGTATAGTGGCATAATGAATTCACATTTCAAATTATATTCACAGTCCGATGGAGTTCCACGTAGGAATGGTTTCGTCCAGTGCAAGTCGAGTGGTCCCGACTGTGCGTACAACTCATTGAATCGTGAAAATCGGATAGGTTCGACAACGCCATCGCAAACTGGGAGAACTACATTTACGGTGTTCCCGTTAGCAGTATTCCGGCGGCGGTTTTTCTTCTTCGGAAAAACAGATAATTCAGTATCCACACAGGGTCCGTTTCGGTAATTCCGAATCGTAGGCAGGAGTGACTCACCTTGAAAGTCACTGAAAATATTTGCGTCAAAGTTACGCTAAAAGTACACACTCTATCGTCGTCATTCTAACAACACCAATCCATACTATGTTAGTAAAGAAGAGGTCGCCACGCCCGACGTGCGGGGCCAAGCCCCCATCGCCGTGGTGCCGAGCGACGTGAAGGTGGCGTGCGTAGGAGGAGGCGGGGGTGGCGGGGGTGGTCTGGACGTGCTGGCGTTGGGGCCCTCCGATTCTTCGTCCGCTTCTTCTTTTGATGATCCTTGTGACCTTGCTGAAGATGTTCATGCTGAAGAAGAGGAGGAAGAAGACGCAGCGATATTATTCTCTGCAAGTAGACCGAGAGGAGTACCTTCCGCCGACTCAAAAAAGGGTCCCTCTTTGTCCGACGACCTCACAAAACGGAAGCGGCGAAGAGCCCGGATCCCACTCCCTGCGATCCCGTTCCCTGCGTTCAGGATTATGCGGAACGATGTTGCACAAAGGCGAGTCTCGCTTTTCCTCTAGTAGGCTATAATTCTGGGTGGTGTGCGTTTCCGTTCTTTGGCATTCTTCAATTGTCTCGTATACGACGTAGGTATTAGAGGAAATTCGATATAAAGAATGTGCAGGGCAGCATTCGTACATGATATCCGAATAGAGCTTCTATTTGCTAATATTATATTTCTCCCCCATCTTGACACGTATCTTGATGGCAGAGGACCCCCCCGACTGAACAATAACGTATCGCATTGAACAATAAGTAACGACGTGCCGTGAGAAATACGGGGAGTATCGGTAAAAAACGTGCGGCGTAAAACATCATGGTGTTCGCGGGGAATGTCTCTTGATATTCTGCTCTGCTCACAGCATCAGGATGAGGATGTGTGCAGATGCTGCGTTCATGCTCCAATTTTCTGCCGGGTTCATTTCGTCAATACGTGAGTAGTGTACAACTATGGTGTGCGTCTATTTCAATGAATCACGAATGACCTCCATTTTAACTAATATAAATAAGAGAAGACGGTTTGGTAGGAGTTTTCTGACATTCATTATGCGCTGACGGGGGTGTCCTCGCGGGCCAGGGGCCCACACGGCTTTTCTTCCAGAAAAGATCGCAAGAGAGCGCAAAAGTCGGGCCCTTTTTTCCGAAGGAAGCCAAGGACAAAAAGAAAAAATGACCCTCTTCAATTCCCTCTCCGCCGGTCTCTCCGACCTCAAGTCCAAGCTCGAGGAAGGTCCCCATATTGGATATAAATGCATTGTGCGTATCAATTTTCCCTATAGTACATACTATAATTGGTAGGCTAGGCGGTTTGGATAGACAAAACAGCCTACCGGAGGGCATACGCCGCATATTATGACAATAGATGTTAAAATTACAGGCTCGACGCAGCTGGAGACGATGGCAAAGCAGGCGTACCAGGAGCAGGCGGATTCCGAGTTCCCAGTGGACGCTTTCCCCGCCACGAGCCTCGACGACCGTAGTACTAACAGAGGTCCCAATACAAATGCTAATAAGATCATTATGGAAGACATCCCCATAACCACAACATCAGGGCCAGTATCCAGTGGGGCCTTCCGACAAACTGGCGGTAGTACTACTACTACCCGCAGTGCCAGTAGCACCAGTGCCAGTGGAGGTGCACAGTACCTCGATATCCAGTCCAAGCCCCCGCCCCAGTTGCGCGAGCCCAAGGAACCATCAGCCGTAGTTCCTGGAATAGTTGATGCCGACAGACAGCGAGGTGGTGGGACCCGTGCATCGTCGTCTGATAACGTAGCATACAACACAAGTACTTCTGCAGAGCTTGCGAGAGCCCGAACTACGGATAGAGTTACGGGTGCCACCGTGGGCAGCGGCGCGGGTCCTAGTTCTGGTGGTATGAGTAGTAGCAGTCGACTGGGTGCCACGGGAGTTTCGATCAATGCCGCTGCCGTGAGCAGTACGAGCAATAATATTGCTAAAACGAATTCTAAAACAGATCCTAATAGTACCTCAAGTGGCGGATTTCCTAGTGCGCAACAGCAACAGCCAGAACAACGATCCTCGTCTGCAGCAGGGCACTCGCTGGCACCTCCTCCAGCAGGAGGATCCTCTTCCTCCAAGAGCAGTGGCATTGCTGGCAGCTCGCGCGAGGCCGGGGTTTCTTCGGGTGCCCCTGCTGCCCCCCCCCCGGGGGGCGCAAAAGGGGCCCCCGCCACCGCCACCTGGTAGCAGTTCCACCGCTTCTAGTGCCACGACCACTACAACTACCAGTAGTACTACTGGTACAGCAGTACTACCCCCCGGTGCAAGTAGTAGTACTTTAATAAATAATAGTAGCCCGTTCCTAGGGTCCCCGCCCTTGGCACCGAGCGGATCCTCGGGCAACGACATCTTCGAGTCTCTGAATCAGAATCAACTGAAAGACGCGCAGATGAAGGTACACTATTATCCAAGAGAAAGCTAAGATTCCATGGTATGTACGCAAAGTGTGGTATATGCGTTTTCTAATAGGCGAGGTCTTACGAGCACGATGAAAATTGTGGGAAGTGCTATTGTTTTGGATTTTTTTTTGGGTGATCGGGTTTTATGATTCGTTTTTTATTGACGCGCAGATGAAGGTATGGAGGTATTGTAACAGTGAATATCTATTTAATCATTGTTCAGTTTTCGTCCTAATGTAATACACGTAGAACTGTGGATACTTAGTGGTTAAAATCGATGTGTATGTACTACTATAGAGTACATAGTGTCGGAAGCACTGCCTCATTATCACCTTATCATTAAACAAAAATAAAAAACACTCCCTTTCCATATACTATATATACGCCAAGATCCGACAGCAGGAGCAGCGGATCAGTAGCAAAAAAAAAAAACATAAAAGAGCCGCCAGCGCGCGTAAAAACGAACGAAAATGAACGTGCGTAACTCACCAAATGCGCGACCAACACTACGAATTCGTAGCCAGTAACCGTTCTCCTCCTACTTCTCCTATCCCCCCCGCCTCCCCCAACCGCGCGCTTATTGCCCCCGGTATTTTTTACGCAGAGCGAACGACCCTTTGTGACGTACTCCTTTGGCTGAAGCCTTTAACGAGCCGCGCGACGTACCCTCGCGAAGGCATTAAGTGACCCCCGGGGGCTCTTTTTCGCGTCGCGCCTTTTACGTGTCTCTCCAAAGTTCGTTCCGCATTGCTATTAGCCTGCCCGATTCCATGGTTCCGGTTCGTCCTTCTTCTTTTGCTTGTTGTGCGGCCGCGTTCCTCCTTCCGTTCGTCTGTCCTTCCCTACAACCGGTCCACCCCGCCTGCTCTTCATATTCGCCAAAAGCGGACCCCCGTTAGGCGCCTAAAGTGACCCCTATACACTTTTAGCTGTTAAGTATATACGCCACAGCAGGAGCAGCGGATCAACAAAAAAGATCCGACAGCAGGAGCAGCGAATCATGCAGCTTTCGCAGCAGAACCAGCTCTTTCAAGAGCAGCTGCAGTCGCAGGCCGCCGGGTACAACCACGTGAAAGAGAAGCTCCGCGCCATGGAGTTACAAAGGTCCGAGGCTGGAGATTTGCGGTTTTTTCTTTCTTTCAAAAGTAGAGGCATAATTATTGATGATTTTTGGATTGAACGTTTATTATTCGAACTTTGTAGAAGAAGAAAAACATTATATTATTCGACAAAAAAAAAAGGCAGACGAAAGCGCAATTGGAAGAAGAGGAGGCCGCGCACACGGCGTTCCGCACGCACGTGGCGCAGGAGCGAGAGGACCACTCGCGGCAGCTGAAAACCGCGGAGCAAACGGCAACGCAGTTACAAAATCGCCTGGACAGGCAAACGCAGAAAATGCGAGATCTAGAGATGAACTATGCGGAGGTTGAATATTATTTGTGGAGATCAAGTAATACTATGATACACTATAGTATGCGGAGGTAATATTTCGTGGACTTTGAATCCTATCATCACTGATTAATCACAAAGGGGCGGAATCCTTATTAAGTAATATGTACACAATGAAAGGCTTCCGCCCCTTTGCAGCGGCGGTTGGCGGAGCTGGAGGCGGCGCAGCAATTCAAAACGCAGACGCTGGAGCAGAGGATCGAAGATCTGACGACGAAATTGTCGGAACAGGAAAAGCGGAACCAAGCGATGGAGCAGGAAGCGAGGCATATTTATTAGGATCCTCACTTTAACCGTGACCTACCAGTGCTGCTAACCGTGACAACCATTTTACTCTTAAGCGTGACCGACCAGCTAAAGCGTGACCGACCCGTCAGCGTGAAATTACCGGTTTCCAAAACTCCACTTTGGAAACCTTCAACCCATTCTAGGAAGGTGTTCCATTCACGTAGGCCCCCTACGTAGAGAGGAGGGCAATGCAGTGTTTCCATCTCTGCTCCAATGAGCCCCGAGGACCAACACCTGGGGAGGCTAAGATAGCCGATTTTCCCATAGGAGGTAATATTATTTTCATCCCGTGACCCCACGGAGGTTCTTCCTTGTAAAGGCTGCATTCATCTCACCTTCGAGAGTGTGACCACCTTGGCTTCCCAAAGAAGATTGTTGTTCCCAGCTCCTTTTCCCAAGACACCTTATTCACATGGTAGGGGAACCAAGCGATGGAGCAGGAAGCGAGGCATATTAAACGATTTCGTATCTACACTGTAGGCTCCTCCTCATGCTCGTTTTTTTCATACGAACGCCATCGATCTTTGCGTACTCCTCACTAGATCGTAACGAACTATAATCGTTTCATACGATATTAATATAACAACAATTATGATTATTATATAAGATTTAACATTTCTATTACAACATCTTCATATTAACATAGCGAGGTTCTGGAAAGAGCAGACCGAGAGCGGCAGCAAGGCCCTGCAGAGAAAGGAGGAGGAGCTGGCGAACGCGAAGGCCAACTTGCACCTGGAAATCCAAACGTTGAGAACCGCTTTGGAGACCCTGCAGCAGCAAACTTTCTCAAAATCTCGAATAGTGGGACCCGGCCGGTTGGAAGCCGTGGCGGAGGGGGGCGAAACCGAAGAAGAGTTCGCCACTACTTCAAGTGCCGAGGAGGACGGGAGTTCTTCTTCGAATGCAGCAAAAAATAGTTCAGCGAACTATTCGCAAGAGGCCGCAGAATCTGCAGCAACCACGCCAAAGAGAGGCCCCTCCGCTGGAAAAGTCAAGGCAGGAGGTCCTCCTGCTCTGGAAGCAGTTTCGGAGGAAGATCTCGAAGAAGATCAATCAATTCTACAACTGTTGTCCCCCCCCGGAGGAGGAGGAGGGAAAACAACTGATGTGCAGCAGGCCGATACTAATAATGATAAACGTACGCGGACGCAGGCGATTTTGGATCTCAAAAAGCAAAACGCGAACCTGGAAAAGGAGCTGCGGGAAACGCGTCTGGAATTAGAAAAAGCCGACGCGATACGCAAGGAGCTCGAGCTGAATGCTGGCGGGGCCGGCATGAGTCGGCCCGGCGAATCTGAAATTGACCAGTGGTTTCA
>Ga0099797_100162_pt1 | contig 42676 bp, 52 predicted proteins | sample Uncmet_Sort48C_1_FD_89871 | JGI IMG/M metagenome (GOLD analysis project Ga0099797, IMG submission 89871) | Marine eukaryotic communities from CALCOFI LINE 67, Pacific Ocean - C012_Sort48C_1 | ecosystem: Environmental > Aquatic > Marine > Oceanic | place: Pacific Ocean: Monterey Bay | collected...
TTCCGAACAAAATGTTCGGAAGTTATTAATTTAACTCATTTCCTTACATAGATACGGTTGCTGCACGTAATTGAGCAACACTCTGGTCGGATTTTCGTTTATGAGTGTTTTTCAGAAGATGTGTTCCCCCCGAAGATTTGGCGAAAGAACTCCCCAAAGTAGTACGAAGCCAAACCTGTTTGAATTTCACTGATTGTACAATGATTTTACCCGTTTCCTCATGCAAATTCGATGCACAAAACACCCCAGATGCATTTAAACACGTCCCCGACCTGTTTTGAAAGGCACCGGGACCGGAACGGTTTAGGGACCTAAGGCCCGACACGGTTTAGGGGCCCGGGACCGGCAAATAGGGTTCATGTGTTGATTAATTATGTACATCGCCAGTATATATTCAATGTAAAGTCCTTATGAATTCCTTCATGGGGGCCCTTTAGGCCCTGGGGCCCCCGCACGGAATTTGGCAGCCTCAGGCTAAGCCCATGAAGCATGTGGAAAGTGCTGCATACAACGGAGTCGAGGGAATGCGGCAAAAGATGAGCACCTTGGCGCCTTTGGTTCTCGAATGAGCAAAGCCACGGAAGCTTCGGAAGCTCATCCACGTAATTACGCGTGGATTCGGCAAATTCTTTTTGTTTTTTGTAGGTCCTCATTCTTAATTGTGCGAAGAAGTAAAAATGAGGAGGGTTTATTTGGGACAATGGGCCCCATGGGGCCCATCTGCCACACTAGGCCCTCCTCATTTCTAATTCTTCGCATTTCTAGATGTAGGTGGGGAGCATGAGACTGCCACATTTTGTGCGAGCCTCAAATGAGAATAATAACATAGCGGCCGGTTGGGCGGTTGTTCCGAATGAACAAACCCACGGTGAGCACCTTTGGTTCTCTCTTGTCCAAAGGTTGTTAATAGAATGGCTGTGCTTTCAAATGTATCGGGTTTTTTTGTTTGTTAATTCTGGACCGCCAGACCCCAGACCCAAAACCAATTTGATTGGTATATTTGATTGGTTTCTGGGCAATTTGGTGGTGTTCATGGCATACGTTTCGAAATTGCGTCCATAAATCAAATCTTAATTGTAACAATTCTCGCTTCTGGAACCAATTCATGCTGAACTACGTCAATAGTACCATTCCAACATGTCCATCTGCCTCACCGTCTAACAAATTAGGCTTCGAAAGCTCCTCCGCGAACAGTATCGGCACCTAATTCAAATGGGAATGACTAAATGGCCTATATACTTGTTCCGGCCATTATTGTTGTTCCATGGGCCTTGTGGGGCCCATTGGGCCGAATTAGTTGTTCCATAGGGCCCTATGTGATTTCATGGGGCCCAAGGGGCCCATTGGTCTCATAGGGCCTAAGGGTCCCAGGCACATGGACAGCAGGCGGACGGCGGCAGGCAGGCGGGCGGCGGCGGCGGGCGGACGGAGTGCGGAAACACCGGAACATAACTCGAAGCAAAAATATGTGTCAAGACAATATTTAGATGAAACCTTGGGATTGCCGGGACCACAGCGAATGGGTATTTCTTTGGAATTGGCTTTTATACCCCCAACTTTTATTTTCAAGAACAAAAAGTGAATTCGATGCCATGAAGGTCTTTACACCTTCTATTTGTGCGGCAAACAAATTGGGTGCCCAAATTTTATTTTCCCCGTGAAAAATAAGTTGGGGCGAAACCCCAACTTATTTGTTCATGGGGGAAATACAAGTTGGGCACCCAACTTATTTTTCGCCGCGAAAATAAAAAGGTGTAAAGACCTTCATGACATCAAATGTACTTTTTATTATTGAAAATACAAGTTGGGGGTATAAATCCAATCCTAAGCAAATTCCAAAGAGCTGTGGTCCCAGGCGATCCCAAGCAAAAAGATGGGTCAAGACCATATTTAGATGAAACCCCATTACAAGGAAAATACTTTAGTGCAATGGAAAGACTCGGGGGTTGTGGCCTTCGGCCGCGGCCCCCATGGGTGTCAATCAAAATAGAATAGATTCCTTCTCAGATTTCTCACAAATTATTTTCTGTCGGGGTTCAAAGTTGCTGCTCAATAATCCTTCCGGCTGATTTATTAATCCTTCCGGGCACATGGGGCCCATGGGGCCCATGGGGCCCATAGGGCTCATGGGGCCCATGGGCCCCATGGGCCCCATGGGACCCACGGGCCCTTGGGGCCCTTGGGTTCGTGCCCGGGGCCCGGGCCCGGGAGCGCTCCGCGCACCAATTTTGGGCCCGGGCCCGGGCCCGGGGCCCTCCAGGCCAGCCGGAAGGATTATTAAATCTTGCGGAAGGATCATTGCACACCTTCAAGTAGTCCACATTTGAACTAAACCCCAGTAGTGTCATGCTTTATTAGCTCCCTTCCCAAAGTAGTTTCAATGTATTTTTCTAATTTGTAATTGTCGATGTTATTCTTTGTGACCTAATAAGTAGGGTACACTCTACAGGAATAATATGGGAATCCTATGATACACACAAACAATTGTTCATAAATTCCGAAATGTAATTTTACGCCCAGTTTGTGATGGGAATACATCCGATTTTTTGTATAGTACCAGCTGTTGCTTTCAAACTTTCGTCCACCAGCCAAACTTGTCCTGGCACAATCCGTTTTGAAGTTGTAATAGCTGGCGAATTCATCCGGCCATCAACATTTCGCAGACCCTGAATTTCAGTGGAACGGAAAAGGTGCGCAACGCTATTTGGTGCCGGGTGCACCGAATATCAGCCCGAGTTCATTTTTCTGGCCGGCACGCAACACATTTGTGTTGTAAAGCTCCAACATAGCCCAGGTATCGGCCTAATTAATTAGGCATGCATTTGTTTATCAAAAAATATTGTGTCCTATTATAAAATTACAGAGGGCTCGTTTCTAATCAGGCGCAGGCGCGCCGAATTAGAAATGAGACCCATCGTGGGGTGTCCGGGCGGCTTGAAAAATGGAGGTGACATTTGCAGCCTAAGCGGCAAATTATGCCAACTTAAAATCGCGGCCCCAAGGCCGCCATACCGGGGTCTGGGGAAGCGAAGCCCCCTCAGCTTGTTGCGGGTTTTTTGGGGGCGCCGGCCCCCCAAAGCACGCCGAATTGGAAACAAAACGAAGTAGAAATGAGCCAAATTTGATATGAACCCTCTGCATTTATCGAAACGTACTGTGTCCGATTATATAATTCATCAGTAGGTGTGTGTGTTTTTCTTATAAATAATATTTTGTTTTTGAGTGCGCTCTGCGGGGATTCACCCGTCGTTTTTCGGGCATACTTACAAATTGCTTTTGTTTTGCGACAGGGTTCCAGAATATGAATTCGGAGACGAAACTGAGTGCCAAGGACGCTACAGAAGCAAAAACACCGGCAACTCCGACGTCTCCGCGAACCGAATCCAATGGAAGACGTCCCGGACCAGGATTCGGTCAAAAACCTTGCAAACGAAATCAAATCTTTATGTTGCTTACCCGAAAATCCTAGGTAATAATTGTTGGTCCGCAATCTTCGCGGACTCAATCACGGCCCCAAGGCCGCTATTGGGGGGGTCCGAAGGGGCGAAGCTCTCCCAGCTAGTTGCGTGTTTTTTGGGGTTCCAGCACCCAAAAAACGGCCGAATGAGAACTGAGAAGAATCAGAAACGAGCCGAGCTATCAAACTTTTATATTTCGTGCGGGCACGAAATCCACTGATGTTCTATAAAATCTAAATAGTTGGATGTATTTTAGCGTTTGTGATTTTTTCGAAAATGTTTTCTCCTCGAACGACTGGAAACAAAAACAAAATGTTGAAAACACACAACAATGTATGCGATCGATTGTACAATGGTTTCAAACATTTGCACGTGCAAGTTTGATGCCCCAGATGCATTTAAACACGTCCCCGACCTGTTTTGAAGGGCCCCGGGACCCGGAAATAGGGTTCAGGGACTCCGCACGCGAAATTTAGCATATAAATAAGATGCCTTTATTTGCGCTCTCCGGGCTTCCAAAAAACGTTAGATACGAGTAGAGCAAACACCAAAAGGATCATTGGATGGGGGACCACTCCGGCGAGCTCAAGGTGCTGACAGGATTCTGCAGGCTTTTGAAGACGTTACACCTTTCCATGTTACTTCACAAATTGAAATCTAGACTTCCATCTTACTGCTAATTTTGTGCGGCGTACCTAAACCCCATTCTACGGATTTCTACGGCCCCGGATCCCTAAACCCCATTTTCCGGTCCCGGGGCCCTCCGAAACAGGTCGGGGACGTGTTTGAACGCATCTGGGGCGTTTGTTGCATCGAATTTGCATGTGGAAATTGTTAGACCCATTGTACAAAACGAATCCAAATATTTTGGAGGTTCTTTTGCCAGCCCTTCGGGGGGGGGGGGGGACACATTTCCCCCCCAAAACGCATCCCAAAACACAAATAAATCCAAATATTAAAATTTCATCAAATATTAGGGGATTCCATGCCCGCACGAAACTTAGCACGGTTTAATTTTACTTCACGAGTTTCAAGCGAGACTTCCATCTTACAACCAGTCATTTGCACGCACTTGCAATCCTGAAAACCAAATGATTCCGAATTTACCTATATCTCGACCCATTGCATTGATTTTTTAGTTTATGTTGCAAGATGTCGTTTGATGCTTGTTGGTTATGAGTTCGTTTGTCAAATTCGGAGCCGCCAAATAGGTTTCCAGGAGATCCGTACGGTTGACGGAACTAATTACGCAACTCTTTGGCGTTCTGGAGCCTTATTGGTCTTTCGCCACAAAAACATGTTCTTGGCACAAACCATGTCCAGGGAAATCATCTCGGGCTGATATTTGGATATATTTGGTGTACCCGGCTCCAAATAGCATTGCACGTCTTTTTCGTTTCGATTGGAACTCTGGGTTTGCGAAGATGTGGTGGCCGGGCGAATCTCCAGGTTTTCACACATCAAAAACAAATTGTCCAGGGCAAGTTCGGATACCACATCGGAGCTCCGGGAGCATACATAATTCAGAACCACACGGATTTCCGAGACGATTCGGATGGGACTAGTCCCGGGACCTGGAAGCAACAATAAAAAACATAGAATTGGCCAGTCCTATATATTTTACACATGGTGTTGCTTAGTTTATTCCGTGAACAATAGGTCACCTCTGAAGCTCTAAGCACAACTCTAAAGCACCTTATGAACAATACAAGCACCTCCAAGGCTCAAGTATGTTCAACACAAATGCAACTCCGGACCCGGGCCCAGGGCCCACGTCAACTTTTGGGGCCGGGCCGGGCCTGGGGTCCTTTATCACACCGCCGGAAGGATTATTGAGCAACTGTGAGAGTATTTCATTTTAGCTTGCGTTTTTTCCTCGAGGTTTGTCGATCATGAGTTTGTTTATCAAATTCGAAGCCACCAAATAGGTTCCCAGGAGATCCATAAGCCACCTTATGAACAACACAACTCTGAGGCATCTTATGAACAATACCAGCACCTCTGAGGCTTAAGTATGTTCAACACAAATGCAACTCCGGACTCGGGCCCAGGAAAGTTACCATGCTTGGTCATGGGTCGCCTGTATGTGTTTCATGGGCTCATGTGCATGGAACACTCATTTGGCCTCGATGGCCCGGATTGGAACAATAACAAGCTCCGGACTGGACCCGATTGGAACAATAACAAGGTCCGGAACTGCTATATGGGTCCCATCTGTATATACGTCTATATATATATATATATATGATACCTGCGCGTGGACCCCAAACAAGTTTTTTAAACACTAGAAAGCGGCAATCATGCTGAGGACGGGTGGAATTAGAGGTCAATGGGAGCTATCTAGATACCCAAGGTACCTTAGGTACCTTAGGTGCCCAGGCTGACGACGAGCAATCCTGGGATTAGAGGTCAATGAGAGCTATCTAGGTACCCTAGGTACCTTAGGTGCCCAGGCTGACGACGAGCAATCCTGAGATTAGAGGTCAATGAGAGCTATCTAGGTACCCTAAGTACCTTAGGTACCTTAGGTGCCCAGGCTGACGACGCGCAATCCTGGGATTAGAGCTCAATGGAAGCTATCTATATACCCTAGGTACGCAATCCTGCAATTAGATGTCAATGAGAGCTATCTAGGTACCCTAGGTACCTTAGATACCTTAGGTGCCAAGGATGACGACGAGCAATCCTGGGATTAGAGGTCAATGGCAACTATCTAGCTACCCTAGGTACCTTAGATAACTTAGGTGCCCAGGCTGTCGACGATCAATGCTGGGATTAGAGGTCAATGGGAGCTATCTAGGTACCTGAGGTACCTTAGGTGCCCAGGCTGACGACGAGCAATCCTGGGATTAGAGATCAATTCTATACAAGACAAGTAAGAATCTCTCAAGCGCAAGCATTGTTTGGGTATATATATATATATATATATATATATATATATATATATATATATAGGGTCTTCATTTTCAATTCGATGGGCCTCAATGAATTGGAAATGTTCCATTGTGGCGGGGGTCGGGGGGGGCTTGCAAAAATGGAGGTGGAGTTTCCAGCCTAAGCGACAACTTTCGCCGACATAGCCGCGGCCCTACTGCCGGAAGCGAAGCCCCCCCCCCTTGTTGTGGCACCAGCCCCCCAAAACAAGGCGACTTATAAATGAGACGATTTCGAAATGAACTGACTTAGAAATGAGTCCTGCTAACACATATACATATATATATATATATAGCAACACTATTGTAAGAATAAATTAAGCAACACTATTGTATAGTAATAATTTCGTTTTGGGGGCTTCGTCCCGAAGGGCTGGCAAAATATTTCCCCGAAAATACGAAAATCTTCAAATGTATGGATCTTATCGATTGTGCAATTGTTTTTTACCCAAGTCCATCTGTTTTTTCCTGAAATAAACACCTCAGATACGTTCAAACACGTCCCCGACCTGTTTTGAACGCCCCGGGGCCGGAAAATCGGGTTAGGGGCCCCGGGGCCGGGAAATTGGTTTTCGGCATTGCTCAATTTATTCCATCACCAGTATATGTTTTCTATTTCTTTAGATTTCGTATGGTTTGGTTAGATGGATTATGATGGCACCCTTTTCGGTCGTCTTGATTACAGTTTCTCTTAGATTTAAGGTAATTTAACGTATCAGATCCGAGGTCTAATGTATATCCTAGCAAATCCAAGATTCAACGTAAATGCAACATAATTTAGCGTAGCAAATCCAAGATCTAACGTAATTCAACTTATTGAATCTTACCGTAATTTAGCGTAATTTGGCGTAACTTAGCGTACCATCCTAGATTTAACGTAATTTGTGATATGCCCGATCTGAGAAAATATACCTTAAATCGAATAGTAGTTAATGGGGTTTAATACTAATGGGGTTTAATTAAAATGGGGATTAAACCCCATTTAGATTAAACCCCATTAATGGGGAATATATAAGGAATATGAGAAGGAATACATTCTAATCTTATTAACACCACAAGGGGGGCGCGGCCGAAGGCCGCGCCCCCCTTGTTCTGTCTATTTCATTAGAATATATTCCTTCTCATATTCCTTATATATTCTCAAATAATGGGGTTCAATCTAAATGGGGTTTAATCCCCATTTTAATTAAACCCCATTAATATTAAACCCCATTAACTACCTTCCAATGTTTGCTGTGGTTCAAATTACTTACAGTAGTTTTCTTGTATGTGTTAATTGTTTGTTGCACGTGTACTGTGTTGCACATAATGTTTGTGTTGTGTGTTTGCATTTGTTTAAAAGTTTGTGGGGTGTGTGTTGGCTATGATTGCTTGTGGCCAGTGTTGTGGGTGCAATGTTGTTTGTGAATGTTTGTGGGTGAAAGTGGGTTGCGTTGCCAATGTTTTTTGTTTGTTGTATTTGTGTTGCATGTGATGTATATTGTAAATGTTTATTTGTTGTTTGTGAATGGCTGTTGCTGTATCATATATGCTGCATGTCTTGCCTGTGTATGTGTTGTTTTTGTTTCAGTGGGGTGTTGTACATGTTGTTGTGTGATGGCTGTTTGTTGGTATTGTGTTGCATGATTGGTCTGTGTTACTAATGTTGGTGGCTGTTAATGATTGTGTGTATGTTGTTTTGTGTGATTGTTCTTTGTGGGTTGTGTGTTGGATGGTGTTGTTGGATGTGTGCTGTTGTTGATGTTGTTACTGACAGATGAAAACAAGGATAATGACTATAATGGCCAAGGAAAAAATGATGCTGAATATGAGTGTGCACTGTATGATACAGAAAAATGACATGATGTAGAATCTTGTTGCTGTAATGGCAAACAACATACCATAAACACATGATCTGCATAATGACTATGAAAACACCACACCAAGCAATGCCCTGACTGCTTCTGATTGTTCCCCAACCCCATGCCAACAATCATTGGGTTCCAAACTGTACCTGGGGTCTTACAATCTCTCAATTGACAACTGTGCAATTCTGGCAACACTTTCCACCAACTACATGCTCCTCAATGTACAATATAAGAACATGAAATTTATCAAACACTGCATGAACATTCTTGCTCACTGAGGTATTTGTTATGCTGCTGTATCTTTTTGCCCTGGAACTTTAACAGACTGCACAACCTACTTGTGCACAGATGAATGGGATACAAAACTATGCATGCACAAATCATAGTTAGTTACAAATGTTCATAATTGCTTTGCCTTTGACTGTTGATGATATTCTAATTACACGAAAGTAAACCTCACAAATATCAAAGCCTACAACCTTCATGAGTGTAAGATGGTCCATTAGGACAACCAAGTCTACTGATCCCCCAGAGGCACATGTGGCCAAACTATCCCACTTGAGCTGCCATGACCAATAGTTGCCCCCACAATGAGAGGAGTGACACTGAAAACTGTCAGTGATATCAAGATTTGCTCACAATGACTTGATAGCACTCTACTGAGAATCAGCTAATTTAGCCACACCTTACTGCTTGTGAATATCCAAGATTGCTTGGGTAATTATAAACAAATCAAATTTGCTTTTGGTGGGTGTGTCTTGGTTGTTCCCTTGTACAGAATGTCTTCCATCAGAACTGGATTGCTAATATGTCATAGTAACCTGTGTTTGCCTGTCTAGAGTGTGTCCTTGCTGGTCTGGCTGGTAGTTTGTGTCCTGTTTGTAGCAATGTGTCTAGGTTCTTGTAGGCCTTATGCACCTGCTGTCATTCCTGTGGGAAATATAACACACATAAACTGTTTTTTATCAACCCTCCCCCAAGTGCCCAATCTTTGTGTGTGCCTACATATGTGATAGCCCAACAATCTTGGCACCTGTGTGCTATTCACATAATGTTGGATGCTAGTGATATAATGATCTTTCTTGCTAATTTCACAAACTTCTAGGAAGTACATATGTTCTGATCAAATGTTGACCCATGGGTTCTGTTCAAATAGACCATGCTTGCAAAAGTCTCACAAGCATAAGTTTGAAATTGTGAAGGCTTGGGGTGACACCTATGTGAGAGGAGGGTGTGAAATGCATGCCCCAACCACATCACCCTGCTGCAACAGAGTCTCATACGGATCCTTCTTCAACTCACGCAATGCCAGTATAAGCAACAAGTCCTCTTCATTCAATGGTGCCAGGATTTTGTTCAGCAACTTCGTCAAGAGGTCTATCAATTTGTCATTTGGGAGAACTTCGATGCCAATATGCTGAAGCAACTTCCTCAGCATTTCTTTTCCCCATCCATTGAAGCAACACCATGCTGCACTTTTCAAGATTGGCTCTGGGTCTCTGCTGGGCACTGCAACGATAAAGCCACTGACAAGATTGGTAGTGCTGCTAGCTGAGAGCTGGAGCTTTGTGTTGCTTGGTGCTGCTGGCTGAGAGCTGGCACTTGGTTCTGCTGATTGAGACTGTGAAACTGGCTGAAGATGTGTAGTAGCAGTGTGGATGGGAATCCCAGAGCTTGCAATGTCCTCTGGGGATTTGACCTGGAAGAGCATGGCCTCATACTCAGATGCTTCTGCTGGCCAAACCACTGTCATAGGGCACAATGTGATGAGCTTCCTGGGGTCTTCTGGAGCATCTTTTTGTGGCAAGTATCCAACAACCTTCCCCTTGTCATCTGTAACTTCACATGCAGGCCAAGCAATGCCCACAACCTCAGCTAGTGTGCCCAAAGCAAAGTGCCACTGCTCTGTTCCTTTTTGTCGAATCAACATGTTTGGAGTCTGGCAGAGGCAACACAACCAACACTTAGATGTGCTTTTAACACGGACTGGCCATGTAGGGTCACTCACACAATAATCCTGCAAAACCAGGTGTGCAAAGGACCGATTCCATGTTGAAGAATTGCATGTCCACCAAGATGCTGCTGCTGTTTTTCCAAGTGTAATCTGCTTCAGATCACAACTTGTCTTGCTTGCTGAGGGGCGGTACAAAGCTCGTTTGACCTTCTTTTTCACACCTCTTCTTGCTGCTGCCATTGGAAAAGTCTTGAACTTGTGGACTTTCGCTAGAACTTTTTTTTTATGAGGGTGTGCCATGCTGTGGCTTCATTGAATGTCTTGGCACTTGATCTGTTCTCTTTTGCACGTTCCCGCTGAAAACCATCCTCAATAATTTGTGTCTGAATCAATGAATTGTACTTTCGTTTGGCCCAGTCCTGTGCACGTTTTGTGTCTTTCCAATGTTCTATCTTCATGATTCCAACTACTTGCTGCACTGCCCTGGTCTCAAACACTGAGAGGCCCTTGCTTCCAAACACACTTGGTGCTGCTTTTTTACACCTCTGGAAGTTTTCACGATCAGCCTTAAGAAGCGCAATTGTGTCCTCTCTTGTGGTAGGTTCATCAGAACCCAACAGGCAAGCCTGGGCAGGCCAGCCTCGCTGGCACCAAAAAGTGCGTTGAATTCTGTTGGAGGCGAGATTCAATAAGTAAGAAAATGTTCTGCTGGCATGTTGATTCGCAACCAGCAACTGGGGGTGGCTGGATATTGCTGGCTGTGAACTACTGTCAGAGCTGGAACTACTGCCAGAGATGGAACTGTCATTCCCAGAAGCCATCTGCACATCTTCTTTAAAACCTAATCTCTGCAATGTGCTCTCTGGGTGTGCACCCCACAGGATAGAAAATGCTTCACAAATGGGCTGCAAAAAACCTCCAGCTGCTTGTTCCCTGAACCATTCACCTGCATTGCTGCAAGAGCGCAATGTCTTATTCTGTTTTGCATGCCACTGCTGAAGTGGTTTTGTACAATGTACCACCATTGATTGGTGAAAATGAGTGTCAGGGTCAAGCTTGCAGACAGTAATCAGCTGCATAGTATTGCCATAACCAAACAATTTTCCCACTTCCTTGCTGCTCTGCTTCATGCTTTGTTTTCTGTCAGCTCCACTGTCTTTCATTTTTAGAGTTTTCTGTGCAGCTTTCTTCATCTCCTCTTTCCTCAGCCATCCCTCTGTGATGCCCAAGTAAACCATTACTAACAGCTTGGTGTGAAATACTTGCTGGTAGCTACCACTGCTGGTGATATAGCCAAAAAATCGGCACATGCCAACCTTCTCACCCCGTTTAGACCAACACCACTGATCAGGCAACCTGTCCCAAACATTCTGAATGATGTTTGGCTCATGCTCCCTGTGCATCTCATTCCAATCTGCCAAAATGTTTTTTCCAGAAATGTTGAAATAGTGGATCATGGTGGTTGGCAAGTCTGTAGTACTCCTTGAACGCACTATGCAATACTTCATGCCATTTGCCATCACCAAAAGGTGCGTGGCTCAAGTTCAAAGCCAACACCATCAGCAAGACATGGTTCCATAAGCCTGTTGCCCTCAGAGCCCCTCGCACATCATTCCAAACATCATGAGATTGGTCAGGAAATTCCTCAATATTGGCGTGCAAATGATACTTCAAGAATTGCTTGGCTGCCCAACTGTCTGAGCCTCTGTCCAAAGCGATGCCAAGCCACGGCCAATAATATGGACACACTGGGCTAGGTGTGCAAGGTGCAAGGTATTGGGCTATGCCATTACCGGTGTACTCTTTCAAGATATTCTCAACTGCAAGCAACCATGCATATGCTTTTGTACGCTGGCGCTTCAATGCTGGCTTGCTTGGGCCACCTTCGACCCATGCTTCTGAGCTCCGTGCCCAATCCTGTGATTTTGCACAAATCACAAAGAAAATAACTACACACCATGTGAGATCATACATTGTAACAAGTCAGACTATCCATGTGCTAATGCCAGAACATGGTGCTCTGTGAGGGCTCTGAACAAAGTCCCACCTCAAGTTAGTCCATGTCCATGCCCCCTGAATCTACAACATACAATATAACATGGCTCAATATTGCAAATTTCATATGGATCATTCTGAGTGCTACTTGAATTCCACAAGTGTTTACTGACACACCTTGGCTTCATCAAGAATAGTCACAAAATGTGTGCATTGTCTTTGAGTTCTTCTGATTTTTTGCTATTGTGTGGAACACTCAGAATTATAATCTTCCTACCATCAAAGTGGAGTCAATGAAGCAACCTTGTAACCAATCTGACTTCATTGATGTCTGCGAATTCTACACCAAACAACACAAAGTTCATCCTGCATGACAAATGAATTCCAAAGAAATGTGTGACATGGACAGCATGCTTTCCCTCTGCAAATATGCTTGAAAATGAGCCTGTCTCCTTCTTATAAGAACATGAAAAATGCTTGTGTATGTGTGATGATGTTGGAAACCTGTATTTGAACTCACAATGCTAGGTTTGGACCTTCCTGTATGCCTTCTAAAATCAAATTGATAATTCTGATCAGATGTGCTATTGTAACATTTGGGATAATGTGTGGTTTATGAAATATATTATTATTCTATGCTGCTGCTCTGTCCTCCTTTGCAGCTTCCAGATCTGCTTCTTCATCAGGGGAACATTCGAGAATTGCAAGTGTAGCTTCTCCTGTATAATCATTGCTGATTTGGGGGGGTGCCCATGCAGCTTCTCCTGTTGGTTTTGCCACAGCAGCCAATATAAGTTGCTTCCTGGCCATTCTTGTGGCATCTATTGACATGCTTAACTGTAGCTCATCCTTGAAAATGCGTTTCGCTCCACGGTGGTATGAGTCCAGAAATTGTTCAACCCTTGCGCTGGTGCTCTCTTCAGAACCAGCCTCTGTTCGAAAAACTGCCACACTGTGGTCACCACCTGCACTGGTATGGTTGCTTGTCGAGCTGTGAGCTGGCTGTTGCCTAGGCTGTTCTGATGGCTCTGAGCCAGCTGGCTCCCCATTCAATTCTGACACCCAAGCCAACTTGGGTGTGTCTGGCTCCTCCTCTGCAAACCTCTGTAACAAATCAGGCACCAATACATCTTCAATGGCAGTTCCAAAGCCCCAGACCAACTGATTCAGAAACCCTTCAGCTTCTGACCCTGCCAATTCAGCTGCTTTGAGCAACACAATGATGTCCACTTCCCTGCTATCTTCCAATTTGAATGATGCAACTTTCTGGCATTCCTGGAGAGCTTTCCAATTTGGAAATGTATCCAATATTGATTTGAAGTCTACCCTGTGAGTTGCACAATTGAGAAGAACACTCCTATCTGCTTGTGGTCTTTGTGGTGGGTGCCACACTGCTTTGGGTCCCACCAGTATCCTGTGCAATGAGTTTCCCTTGAAGACTTGTAGAAAGCTTTTCAATGCGTCTTCAGCGCTCTGCTGTTGGCTTGGAGTCTTCAAGCAACCACAGCCTTCTTTCGCAAATGCTGAGCGACACAAATATCGAATGACAAGATGTGTGGCCATTGAAGGCACTTGCCACACCCTCTCTTTGTTCTGTCTTTCTTTGCTGTCTTTGTGCACATGTCCTGTGATGGATGCTCTGCGAAGACATTTTGTGTCAAGCCCACATTTCTTGGCTAGCTTCTCCCAGCTGTTGAACCGATGGTTGTGTGTTGCGCGCCCAGCATGTGGCTCCTTCTCTGGCAGCAACCCCCATTTCTCTAGCAATGCTGTCACAGACCACCACACCTGTGCACCAATTTTGCTATGATTTAGGAAAAGAACAGGCTGCTTTGTCATGGTGGGACCTGGGCCTGCCCTTTGTGGCAATGACACCATCCCCAAGCAGAATGAAGCAAAATACTCAGACACATGAGTGTAATTCTGTCTGTCAAGAGTCACAAACTGCTGCTTCTTGCAATCTTCCATAAAGTGTGCTTTAAATTTCTTTGTGACCCATCCCTGTGATGTGCCATTGTGGACAAGGTAAGCAATCTTCTTTTCTCTGCTAAAAACCAGGGTTTATCATGCAAGTGCTGCTCAGACAAGTTTGCTTGATCTAAAAACCAAATGAACCTGTGGTCAATATCATGGTAGCATTTGCCTTGTAGATTGATATGATGTGCTAGGTGGTCAAACCTCATGTGGACTAGTGCTGCTATGATATGCTGTGCCATGCTACACCTAGCTATACTATGCTCTGCCATGCTGAGCTACACTATGCTGCTCTATGCCACACTAGGCTATGTTATGCTCTGTGTTTCAATGATGCTATGCTCTGCTGTCCTCTGTGGCATGCTAAAAATCCTTTACAGCTAGGATGTGATATGATACACCAAGCTGTGCTGTTCAACTTCTGTGCTTTGCTATGCTGTAGCATTGCAGGGCAACTCCATGCTAAGCAGAGTATATTAATAACTTGTTTGTTGAAGCATAGCTCTGTTTATATGTGCCTCACTGTTTTGTGTTTTCTCATGCACACAAACACATAATTGATGGTGTGTATGTTAAGATTTCTTGTTTTGGGCAAATCTGCAAATGCTGAATTATTTACCATGTTGAGTTTCTGCACATGATAACACAAACACACTCACACACAAACTTTGAAAATATGCACAAGAACAACCTGCTGCAAGACAACTCTGCCAAGTGAACATGAGGGTCCAACCCTTGTAATCAACCCTTGCAGGCAAGCCTAACTGTGTTAGAAACTATTTTGATTCCCCTGACAACCACACTCCATTGTGTGAGTGGCCTTTGTGCATCTACCTCATGTAGCGGTGCCCTCTCACCTGTCAGACAATTAACCAAAACTGCTTGGCCACTGTTCCAATCAGACTCAATAAATATCTGACCCTCCATTGATGCATGAGTGAGAGTTCCCTGTGGCTTTATTGCCACTGGCATCTCTTCTGTCCCAGCTGAAGAATCCATCTAGCTGTGAGCTGAAAGTGAATTTGTCCCAAGCTGTGCTGAAAGCTGTGAGATGTTATTGTCTTTGCTGCAACTGTTAGATTGAACCAAATTTCTGCAGCAATAACTGGCCCCAACTGTTATTAGCCTTGTTGGTAAGGTGCCACACTGATGGTTGTGCTTATGCATCAGCAGCTGCCCACCCTCACTGTAGCTGCACACACCCTTTGAGCAACAAATGCGAATGTGATTGAGATTATGCATGTCATTGGCCCATGGAACCAATAAGATCAATTGTAGAAACCAACTTGAACACCTATTGATATGTATGAGCCTGTGTAGGATGTGCCCTATGAACATATGGATGTGTCAGTGTGGACTGATGATGCCAACCAATGCACCCCCGCCTGATAGGGAACAAATGTGAAACGATGAAAAGTTTATTTACTGCTGTGATCATCAGCTGTGTGCTACACCATATAGATGATGCTGAAATGCAATGTTTATGAACAATATATATATATATAATATAATATATAATATATATATATATATATATATATATATATATATATATATTATCTCTGACCTCACACAACCATGACAATGCAACATATATGAAAATATATATATATATATATATATATACATTTTAAATGTAGTGTGTGTGTGTTGTCCAAGGTACCATGTGAAAAACCATGGCATCATGACTTAATAACTGGTGCCCTGGCATGTTCCACCAACCATATTCTGAGATACTCCTGCAACACTCTCTGTGTGTTGATGCTTTGGTGAGGCCCTTGATGTGACATCTCCATGTTGAGACATTAATAATTATTGCAGCAGCAACAAATATCTTTCTTGTCTCATGGATGTCCTGTGCCCCATCATCCAAACTAGGTGCTTTGAATTGCACACATCATTGCTTCCTAGCAAACTATGCCATAGCACCTGTGCTGTTGAACAGACCCTGGTGCCCCCCCCCCCATGTGCCAGATTTGAAAAATGTATGCAAACATTTGTGTACACAAACAAAGTGTTTGGCACAAGATTGGTGCTTCACCAATCTAAAAGTTAGTAGTCTGTGTGTCACCACAACCATGTTGTTGCATGCTATGTGCCATGTCAGGAAAAACTTTGCATTCCATGTTTTGTCTGAGCAACTATGTCATTGCAACAACACTGAATAATCACTAGGAGTGTGTGTTAGCTGTGCAACAAATGAACATGACTTGTTCATTGTGTTGCCCATGGGTGCCCTAGGTTGCTGGAATATGCTCTGCAACTAAGTTACTTATCACAACAACAAGTTTACCATTTCAATGGTACATCTCCCATAAGCCTGTGTAATGATGCTGACACTCAATAATGCTGATTGACACATGTTGTGTTGCAAAGCTCCTGACTGTGGCATGTAATGTGTGTTTCAATGTAACAGATATGGGGTGCAATAGCTTCAAATGATTCCTGCTGCATGCCTTGCAATATATTTTTACTGCTGGCCTGCAAAAAATACCAAACTTCTTACAATGTACTACAGCTTGCTAATGTTTGCACCTTACAACGATGCAGATGCCCATCCATGTAATACACATCAACTTGCAACAACCTTGTAGCTGCACTCTGAAAAATGGTCTAGTACAGAACTGCTCCAATGCTGGGCACCTTGATTACTCACCCACAAATTACCTCAGAAAGGGAAAGAGTCCATCTACAAACCACTTCTGTCTGAACCTTGCATCCCACCTCCCAAGGATGCATGCAACTGCCAATGCTTGTCTTCTTGCCAAGTGTGACTTGTGGAGGAATGCCACAACATTGCAGAAACATGCTGGGTAACCAGAGCTTGCTGCCATCTCTTGCCTGCGTCCAGTAACTTGCCTGTTCTCACCCACAACACACAAAGTGTTCACTGGCTTAGAGATGAATAAGTGGCCTGTACTGCCTTGGCCACCATTTGCTAGCTGTGAGCTGGACCCACTTGTTGCTGAGATCTTGTCAGCTATGCTAGTGAGCTGTGCAAGCCAACGAGCAGTACCCCACAATTTCAATGGTTTGTGGCTTGTAGCACCAAACTTCCAAAGTGGAATGACAATGGCTGTAGCCTGTGCCACAGCAAGTGCTGCCCTCACAGCCTCAAAAAGTGGGAGCACACTGCTCAGAGGCTGCTCTAAAACAAAGTGCACACCCAATGCAACGCAAGTCATGATAGCATCAGCCACAAACTCTGCCACTGAATTGTGAAATGCAACAGTTGGGTGGCTAACACAACCCTGTGGCCTATCACTGGTGCGCTTGTGTCTGGAGCTGCTAACCCAAATCCACCAACTACATGGTGGACCCAACCAGCATAGCCCATCCTTTTGCAAGCTAACCTGCACTAATTTCTGCAAGAAGTTCTGCTGTCCATGTAATGACAAGCAATTCTCTAAAACTGGATCGTCAGCCACCTCAAAGGTGACCATGTCCATGCCGAACTGCAGGAAGCTTTTGGCCATTTGCTTTTGACCAGCAAAGGTATCCAAGCCAATAAGTGTGGGGGTCTGGGGCTTTTGCCTGAATTCTGACAAGAACAATGTCACCCATGCAACCCATCGGGCAGGCACACATTCCCAACGAACTTCATGCATGCTGAGGATGTAACCCAAGCTGGGAGCTGGCAGCAAATCCTGGCTTGGAGCCATAAGCAATCATCAAACTATTGTGTTTTTGAGCTTGTCACATAATATGGTCAAGTCAGATTTTGCAATGCCCTAGCTCCATGTGGTGTTCTGTGCATGTTGTTGTGTCAGACATTAGTGGGCAGAATAATATATATGCAGATCCCCTCACCACCCTACCCACCCTAACCTTCTCCTGCTCTAGCTGTAAAGTTTGTTTGCTTATCTGCATGTTCACTTGTTTTTTGTGTGTGCTTCTCTCTGTTTTAATTACAACCAATGTTATTGTTGCTTCCTGGTCTTGGTTCCTGCCATTTGCCATGAATGCCAGGGCAACTGTGACACATGCCCCTCTGCAGCTGTAGCAAACCACACACAACATTCATAGTAATGCACATTCAATCTTCATTGCATCAAATTGTCTCCTGTATTCTGAAAAGGTTCTGCAACATAGAAAACATATAAAGAACACCCCTGCTGAGACTTCTGAGGGAAACACATATCATTATTATGTGCCACAAGATGCTGGGTCCTCCCAAGTTAATGGTGCCAGCTTCTGAGGTGTGCAATTCATGTGAGATTATCTGTACTTCTCCTTTACATGAAACCAATGTGCAACTGAGTGGGTTTAGCTATGCAAACTTTGAAACTCAGAGACCTTGTCACAACATGCATTGAACCTGCCTGTTCATATGCAGATATGGTGTTCAAACATTGATAACTGCCACATGGACCACCATCATCCCTAATTAAATTCTAAGTTCCCACAAGATCTGCACCATACAAATGTTCTTGGCAGAGATTTGCTAATGTGAATTGTGCTTATACTGAGGTAACTACTTGTGTGGAGCTTGTGTCCATCTACATCTTTCCACATTCAACCTGATGCCAACTTACATGTACATCAAATCTCCCCTGCAATTTTGCGAGTTCAGTTGTGGTTCAATGGCAACATTTCAACAGCATCTGTTTGTATCTTCCCCTAGTTATCATGCTCAAAGCAATGCATGCAAATAATCTGAATTAGGTTTAAAAGTCATGATGAGATTAGCTTGAGAATCAGTGCTCCATCTGAAATATGAGTTCTGTTGCTCTCCTGCTAGGATTCTTGTAAAAAACATGTTCTGATGAAATTTGGTGTTTTCTCTGAGAGCATCACTTGATTCAGATATGAATGATGACTGTTGTGGGTCTGCAAAACCCCTAATGTTGTGTACTGGTAATCTTACAACATTGCCAACTATGCCAATTGTCTCGACTAATGCTGTAACAGAAGGAACACAAGAAGGAATGTAGAAAGGACGGAAATAATGAAAGAAAGCTAACAGAAAGATAAGGCAGCACAAAAAAAAAACTGAATGATAGAATGAATGAAAGAAAGAAAGAATAGAATAAAGAAAACAATAAAAATAATTCTTTGTTTTCTTCCTTTTACTTATTTGCATTCTTTATTTTTTCTTATCCATTTCCTTTTGTATTCTTTGCTGTTTCACTTTTTCCTCCTTTCTTCTGCCCCTCAGGAGTTTCTTTCTTTCAGATTTTTTCTTCTTCCTTATCTCTTCTCAAGAATCTCCAGCAGAGGAGCAATAGATGATGCATTGGTTGAGACACACTCAGCCAGCAGGACAATGGCTGCACCTGTTAAGGTTGAGGGGCCCTCAACAGCCAACAGAGTAGATGTGTTCATTCACATATTGAGTGTCATGCTTGGGATTGTGCAGAGCACCTGGTGGACACAATAAGGAGTTGCAAGAATATACCAGAAAAGGTTTAGTTCCCTTCAAGCTTCTCCTGGAGATGGCCATGTGCAATTGGCGTCAGAAGCAAGCCACTAGTGCTCTGATGGAATGAACTCCTACTCCTACTGACTGTTGGAGTTGTGTGGAAAGCTGAGAGATTCTGAAGAACCCGCCCTGTCACCCTCCCTGGTATGTTTTCTTTGTACTATGGTTCAACATTGTTGCACCTTGTGGCCAGATTACACTGGGAGGAAGTTGTGTGAGCAATATTGTCCAGGCCTGATTTCACAATGACAACAATGTGCCTGCCAATAATCAACCTGCAGAGGTGCTTTGAACCCTGATGGGTTTGAGCAGCTGCTGAAGTGCACTGCACCCTTAAGTTTGCCCAAGACATACAAACAACCAACAAGCATGTCATGTTGGGTCTTTGGAGTGGTTGTGCTTGGGATACTGATGGCAATGAAGATGTTTGTGGGGAGAAGGATATGGACAAGAAGAACTGCTCAAGAAGTGTGAAAATTGGTAGGGTTGTGCATAAGACTCCCAGTTCAGCAAAAATATTGGTAAGATTGGAATATTTGGTTCTTGAAGACCAGACTCAGATGTGCCAACACCATGACCATATAACATAATTTGAGAGACACTTCAGGTCTGCAGCCAAATGCCACATGTCCCTTTTGTGTTGGTGGCTCCTTGTTCGACCTGGAGGCCCAAATATTCCATGTTTGTCCTTAGTCTTTTGGGGAAATTGAGTCCCTTAATCATAACCCTGACCAGCAATTGTGACAATCAATCTGACAGAGAAGAAAGAGAACTCACATCTCTCTTGTGTCACACAAGCATACTTTAATAGTAAGTTATGTTGATGATTGCAAGACGGCTGTCATGCATGTTGTGTTTGTGCTGGACACCTCCCAGAGTATGGAGATGTATGAAGTTGAGGGGTCCCAAACTCGCCTGGATGCTGTGTTCCAGGCCATCTCCAATTCTTCTCAAGGGCCATGCTGATGCTGCCCTCCAGGAGCATGCAGATGCAAGTGAAGTAGTGTATTCTTTGGTTCTCCTCAGTTGTGCCCATGAAACCATCATTCCATTCAAAGGTTTGTCAATGGATGCTGCTCAGATGCAGCTTGTGTCAGGATGGGAATCAGTCAAACCTTGAGGTCCCACAATGTACAGGGAAGGTTTAGAGGCTCTGTGTTCTGTGGTCTGCTCTGTGGAGCAGTTCCCTCTCCCTGAGCATATCATTCTTTTGCTGTGTGATAGTAAGCCTGGAGACAACCCTAAGCTGATAGAAGCCAAAGTACAAAAACTACAAGGGGGTGGTAGATTGCTTGCACCTCCACACTGTGGGCTTTTGTGTGGATGTGAAAGCCAGAAGCTGGGAGTGTATTGCGGAGCTTGGTGGTGATTTCCTTGACAATGTGGGTCTGCCAGCAAATGTTGCCCAATGTTGTTCTGAGGATGCTATCCCAAATATTGTGGAATCTGGTGGTGGTGATTTCCTTGACAATGTTGTTGTGCCAGCAAACATTGCCCAATGTTGTTCTGAGGATGCTGTCCCAATATGCCCACCAGCACTGCCTTGGTGGACACCCACTGGACAAGAACTCCCACAGCCACTCGGATGCCCAGCACTTGATGACAAGTTGGGCTGGCAATGTGGGGTTGGTGAGAGTAAGAGTGGCAGCGCCTTTGCTGTTAGCTTTCTTGAGGTCCACAACAATGAGCAGGGATTGCGCCACAAGGTTGTGGTAGCCCTGTGTAGCAAGCGGGAGCTCACCGATACCACAAGGGAAAAAGGGTTAGGCTTTAAAAGTGTCTTCAAGTACACAGCAGCACCACACATTGTGTCTTCTGGTTATCTTTTGAAGTTTGTTGAGCCCAATGCAACGCACTGAATTGGATTTGTGGTTCCCCACCCTGTCGATAAGAGTGTGTTCCAGGACATAGCTCAGAAAATATCCTCTGCACTAGCACATACATCTTCCAATGGGGCATTCTTGTTCGCTTGAACATGTGCAGACTTTGTTGCCTGCAACTGGTGCGGAAGGCAATTTTGGGAAAATTGCAAGCAGGCTAGAGAGGGCATGGCATGCCTGAGGCATGGGCTTGTGCAGGACAGGGTCTTGAACATCCATCCCAGGACATAAATCTGTATGATATGCATCACTCACAAGGTATTGTTTCAGACAAGTTCAGGTGTGGTACTCTTGTGGAAACGTCAAAAAATTGCAGTTTGGCAAGTTAATGCTGTGCTAAACAAGCAGCAATCACAAGTGTGTTGAGAGGGGCTTGAAGCATCTCATCATTTCACCATTGTGGTGGCACATTGCAATTTCTCAGCAAGTCACATTGCAACCTGTGGTGGGCCTCAGCCTCCACCAAGCCTTGTGGCAATACCAAAATTGAAATGAAACTGCACCTGGAGCAATTGGTACAAACCTGCAATATATAAGTGTTATGTGGTGCCTGCATGTTGCCGCTGGCCCCCTGTTGCAGATCCTATGGATTGAGAAATATTTTGTGAAGGGCAGGTTGGCAATAGGCCAAGGTGTTGTGACCATTCCAAGGCAGTTTCACAACATCAAAAATCATCCAAACATAGCAATGACATACATCCATAAGTTGGAACTCACCCCAGAGACACTGACCAGCATGTCACAAGACCACTTCTACAACACACCAGAGTGTGCTTGGAAGTTTCGACAGAGCCACAGATGATCTGATCAAAGGCAAAGTTACCAATGGCCCACAAATGGTAATTGGCCCTATTGCCAATGTGGTGATGGAGTAGGAAGCTGCAGATGTCCAGGTATGGGGCATTGCGACTGAAGACTGGAAAAGCTATGTATCTGCTTCTGACTCAACAGAGGAGGCAAGGTCCAATTACTTATGGCATTCACCATACACAACAAAGATGATGGTCTTCAAAATCTGCTCTCTGGTTTTGTACAAGATCAAGCCATTGTTTTGTGGATTTCACTTCTATGCCACAAAGCTTCCACTCTCACTTCAAGTCTTGCTGGATCTTCCTGTGATCCAAGTTGTTTAGTTAATTTAAAGTTGAAGTTTTGTCAGCAGTGACATTTGGCTCACTTAGGATGCAACTTCAAGACAATCTGCCTCTGTGCTGTGGATTGAAGTGTGCACCCACTGTGTGATGGCGTGGGTGGAGAAGAAGTATCAGTCACACCCTGAAAGGCAATTCGAGTTCTTCCTTCTAGGACTTATATTCACCTTTCAGGTGGAGGTGTTGCTGACATCAACATAATAACAAATGACTTGATCTTGGAGCTCTTGACTGTAGATGGTTTTCATCAGATCCCCTTTCCAGCTTGGGTTGTGACACTGGTGATGCACCAAGGCTTCACCAATCGGGCAGGGATCAAGGCTCCTACAAGTGAGGAGAGGAGCATGAAGAGATAGTCCCAAGAGCAGCTGCTGATGTGTGGTGCAACCCTTAAGTTTGCCCATGACATTCAAACAAACAGAGGGCATGTCATGTTGGTCCTTTGGTGGCACAAGGTCAGCAAGCAACTGCAGCTCACAATGTGCACTGTCACCCTTGGCAGCTTCCATGAAGATGCCACTCACCAAACCCCCAGCTTTGTATTTTTACCAGGAGGCATGGAGGAAATGACAAGAAGAGGCACCCAACACACCTGGTGATGGTGTCCACAATAGCAGGCTGATTCAGTGAACACACCTGTTAGCCTAGGGGCAGCAGCAGCCCAGCAATTGAGCAGCTGTTGAATTTAGAGATTGTTGTGTATAAAAAGGCAGGAAGACAGACGCTTTCCTCAACACACCCAGTGAAGGCCAAGAAGAGCTTGCCTTATGGTTATTGGGTCCAAAGGCACCTCCACAGCAGCAGCAGCCCAGCCATTGAGGGGCAATGTTCAGGTGGGTGGGAAAGCTGATCTTGCACAAGAATGTCCAGCAAGCCATGCAAGTCAGGGGGCTCGTTGTATTGGCACTGGGTCAAGGAAGCCCTGCGGCAGAAAGAGGTTGAGCTGGCTGCTTTCAAGTTGAAGCTGAAGCATAAAGAGGAGGAGGATGCAATAGCGGATAGGGATCTTGCTGCAATGTGGGGGGAGCTGAAGCAAGAGTGCGCCTTGAGGTGCTTAATTTTCTTTGTTTGTGTGTGGACCAGGCCAGGGTAAAGGAAATGCCATTATGGCCATTGATTTGATGGATGAAATGAAAATGAATCTAGCCTGCCTGATTTTGTTACACCTGTTGATCATATTATCTATAGTATGGTTTTTTCCAAAACATATAAATTGTATCTTTCACAAAAAACACTTAAGTAATTTGCCTACAAGTCATAAGGAACAAGACACAAATGTATTACACATGGGAATGCAAATTTGGCTTCAGGTGCTCCATTTACATTTTTGTTGAAAATTTGTGTGCTAAGTCCCTGTTGGCAAGCAGTCATGTTGTTGCAAGGAAAATCTGGCTGGGAGCCGAAAGCAACCACTACTTCATCACATACACAATCTGCTGTTGACTGCATGAGACCCTTGGGCAGTGGCAACCACAACCCAAAAGCACAATGGGGCAACCCCAAAGGCATGCCTCTCATTTCAACTCACCTCACACACTTCACCTATGATGCATCACTGTTGCTCTCCTCCTCAATGAGTACCCTGCCTCATCAACTTTGTCTTGATGCATGATGCTGTTGACTGTGTGAGACCCTTGGGCAATGGCAACCACAACCCACAAGCACATTGGGGCAACCCCAAAGGCATGCCTCTCATTTCAACTCACCTCAAACACTTCACCTATGATGCATCACTGTTTTGCTCTGGAAGTTGGTGAAGCAGCCACTATAGTAATTTGGCAGGGAAAGTGCTTGGGGCCAGTGAGCAACAACTACAGACATGCATTGCTTAGAGGACAACCTCCTGGCCAACCTACCCAACAATGTCCTGATGTAGATATTCAAATAATTCATTGTGTTCTTGAGGCCATGATTCTGCTGTCTGTGTTTGTTGGATGCTCATGTGGCAAGGTCTGACAAATATTCTGTTCACACTGACCTGGCAGATGCTCTAGGATTTTTCAGTTGTGGTGTAGACCTTTCTTATGAGTCAGCTCACAAGCAATGTGTTGGCAACCTGGTGTAAGGGGTACACACCATTTGCAACAGAAGGCCTTGCAGACAACAACAAGGACATAGGTGATGGTTGACAGCTTATTCCCAACCAAGGCAATCCCAGCCAAACAGCCAATGAACAAGGCAACCCTGAAGGCTGGCTGAAAACTTATTTGAAACCAAGGCAACCCTTGCCCAACAACACATTGAGGCAACCTCAATAGCGCACCAAAAAATATTAAGAGCCAACAGCCCTATATATCATAACTATACCAACAACTATGAATTATGAAGGTCAAAATCCTTTAGCTGCACCAAATGAATTTCATCTGGGGGAATATCCATAAACAAATGAACAAACCAATAAGTACAACCAATAGCACATGCATATACAAGTGATGTTTCCATCTACGCCAAGCCAATTCAAAGGGAACCAGCAGCAGCAGCTGCAGCAACAACAACCCTGCAATCAAAGGGCAATGTTTGTGTGGGAGGGAAAAGCGGATCTGGCACAAGAATGTCTGGCAAGCCATGCAAGACGGCTCTGTGGGAGAAAGGATGGGCAAGTTGGATCCAAGCGAATCAGCTCTGGGCAAGCTGGGCTGCACATGAGTTAATTTGCCTCTGGTGGAGAAAGGATTTCCCTTTCTGGTGGTAGCATTGCAGGAAACAAAATGAGGAACATTTCAGCCCAGGGACAGAGTTTGGGGTCACAGAGCCTGAGGTACTCAAAAAGGGTGATTGCAAGTTCCTATGTTTTCAAGATGGTCAGGGCTTTGTCAGGGACCACTCTTGCAAGGACACCAAGAAATTGGCATAGCTTTCATGCAATAGAAATGCAGTGCATCTCAAGTCTTTGACTGGCAGCAGTGGACATTACTGGAGCATTTGGCAAGTAGTTCCTTGCATCTTTGCAGCTTGCCTCTCAGCCTCAACTAAGCTCCATTCCCCAGTGCGCAGGCTGGTGCCAGCACTCTTGTGCAAGCCGATGATGACACAGAGTGTGTGCATAATACGTCCCGGATTTGGAAACAATTTCGAGATGTTGAGAAAGGCTTGGGGTGGTGGCAGGAACCAAGCGAGAGTTACTTCTTCGAGGACTCTGCCGAATCCTGGAAACAGTTTCAAGATCCCAAGGATGGCTGTCGCTAGTGGTGGAATGAAAGTAGCAGTGACTTCTTCTTTGAGGACAGATGCCCTTGAGGTTCTGAGGGAAATCTTTGAGGCAGCCCATGCTTACCTGAGCTTCGTGATTGAGTACAGAGTCGATTGAATGTTCAGTGTTACAGCCGGTGGGTGTTTACCAGGAGTGTCTGTCACACTGCGAGAGGCAGTTCAAGTTCTTCCTTCTAGGACTTATATTCGACTTTCAGGTAGAGGTGTTGTGGCCACTTGTGAACACAAGTGACGAAGATGCTCTGAGCAAGTCTGGGTTTCCAGACAGAGCTTAAGGACGAGTGTCGCACAGTGTTTCACAAGGTCACAGGATGCAAGAAAGACTTGCGAGAACAAGTGGAACACATCTTGCTGCGATGGCGAACATCTTGGTGGCGACACTCCAAGATACTATGCATGGGCAAGCCGGCGGCATCCAGATGGTTTTTGAAGCCGAGAACGAGGAATTGAACACATGCTCCGACAGCTCGGTCCAGAAGTGGCTCCTCTGCGACCTTGTCGCGTTAGCAAAGTGGTGTGCTCCCAAGTCCCAAATAGAGGCGGAAGTCAACCAATCCACCACTGGGGACTCCAAGAAAGCAATATGCATTTATGTTGCGGTTGAAAGCATCTGTGTGGCGCAAACTATATGGCCCAAACTATATGACTCAAACTGTTCCAGGTCTCTAACTATAATATAGTTAGAGACCATATAATATGGCTCAAACTATATGACTCAAACTATAATATGGCTCAAACTATATGACTCAAGATATATGACTCACACTATATGACTCACATAATAGTTTGCCATATAATATGGCAAACTACTATGATTAAATCATGGAGGGACAAAGCCAGTCTATTTATGGAGGGACAAAGCAACTGAATAACTCCACAAATCGCCTGAGTAAGGGAAATCCCATTGCCTGTCAGAGTAACTCCACAATTGCATGAATGAAAGCAACTTTCATTGGTGCAATTGTGGAGTTAATCAGGCTATTGGATTTCCCTGATCCCTCTTCTATGTTGCCACCCAGAGTAACCACGAAGTTGATGCAGCAACAACAGGCCGCATTGGCGAGAGGCAGGCGGGTGTCCATGGATGACAAGATGTTCTACTTCCGCCGTTCCGATTGCATCCAGGGCTGGACTCAGAGAAATGCAAGTCTCATTCCACTGGACCAGCTCTACATTGATGACAAGGGTGTGGGCGCAAAGAATGTGGATTCCAGACTCGCCAAGGAACTGGTTCCAGACTCGCCAAGGAACTGGTTCCAGACTTGGCCGTGGTGGTGACCCTTGCTTCGAGATGGGCGACGCTTACAGAAGAGGCATTGCAGAGTCACAACATTTCCATGCATTAGCACATGCATCTTCCAAGTGACCCTTTGTGTTCACTCAAATGTTACTAAGCACACCTTATTTCTCGCGAGATACTGCATTTGAAGCTCAGCAGATTCTGGAAGAAAGCCGGAGGGCGGGATCTGCGATGGAGTGGAAGCAATGGGAGATTATCAAGGATTTCTTGGCTCGTGCTGTAAAGTCCGAGTCAGGAACGAAGACCTCCCAGGACGCAAGCAGCGATGTGCCAGAGGCCAGCTCAGCATTGCTCGCCCACACCTCCAGTAGCTACGAATGAGGACTCTCCTTTTATTTCCAGTCGGTGTAGGACTTGGAGTTGTTGATGATTTGGCGATTATTGCTACTGGGGTGAAGGCGAATGTGAACTCCCTCGACCTCTTGGCGCTTTTCGGGCGTCTGGACAGCAAGGCAAAGAATCTCGTTGACAAGTTTGAATCCACAAAAGATGGGATTGAATCTATATGTCTCACGAAGACCTCAGCAAACCACCAATGCCAGGGCTGGTTGGTCTTGAGCAACAGCTGTTGCTTGTCGCTGTCGGCATTGCCTTGTCAATCTGTCGACGACATGTGCGGAGAGTGTCTTGAGCAAGTTGCTCATGGTGCACTCCATCGGAAGGCTCATAGTCCAACTAGCATCGTTGGTGCGCGCTCTGCATGATCTTGATTGGGTTGAGCGAGCTGCTTGTACCTGCTGACAGCAGCTGGCTGGTTGAGATGGTGCCTTCTGGGCATTGCGATAGAGTTGTGTTCCCGGCGGCGGCTGGAGAATTGGAAGGTTTGGCGGCTGCAGCTAGCGGCCCAAATAGGAAGGTCTGCAGCCAAGCATTGGCCCTGGCAATTGTCTTGGCGGCGAGCAAAAGCATAGGAATCAGTCCTGAGGCCTTGCACAATCCGGGGAGCTTAAAATAACACAAAAATGAAACACAATGAGGGTGGCCTTGAAGTGGTCCAACTCGCACATTGACAGAATAGGCATTGGGCAGTTGTTGGAAATACCAATGTTGTGTTTGCGGTGGACACATGCAAGCATCAATCGCAACATGATGTTTGGCGAATTGCCAATGAGTACTAAATACAAAGTATGTCGAATCAACAGATGTGTTTTGAAGACCCTGTTTCTGTCGAATCAACACAGAAGATGATCGAATCAACTGATGCCCTTCGATCATACTTCGAATCGACAGACTCAGGGTATGTCGAATCCACAGGGTTTTCGAACTCTGATCATTCTCAGGGTATGTCTTTAGTAAATTACTAAAGACATACCCTGAGAATGTGAGTCACCCTGATGAATTCCATGGGCCACTACCAAGTTCAACTTCCCCCCAGCCGAGTTCACTATGACTTCCTTGGGTGCCTGTGCAAGCATCACTACTCCTGGGAATTGCAGAAATTCTCAAAATATGATCAATGCTTGTGCTGTGTTACCTGCATAACCATGGAATGTGCAAATAATGCATTGGGATGTGTTGTAATAACATGAAACCCTGACCTGGGTGGTCCAACGCCATCCTGAGATGCATGAGCAATCTCTGATAGTGATTGGCAAAGTCTTCATAATTTGACTGTCTCCCCTAACCAAGACCACACCATCATGGGTCATCACTACCACAAGTCAGCAATGTTTTCCAGTTCATCATGGCATGTTGAGCACAAGCTGTGTTGCAATACCATGAAATGCATTGCCCTCAAACTTACATATTATTATAATATATCATGACATAATGTTAGGCATGCTTTTTTATCTTCTCACAATCGGGCCATATCTGAGGGTCCTCGTCCAAAAGTCAACCCCACGCTCAAGTTGCACATCTGGCTGTGAGCCGAACTGTGACACATCTGGCTGTGAGCCGAACTGTGCACACAATGTGCCTCATACATACTGCATCCCCAACGGTTGTATGTCCCTGAGCCTGCCCAAAGCTTTTACTCAGATATCATCCTGCGGTGATTGTGGTGCAGCCACCTTGACAGGTGTCAATGTTGCCTCCTTGTGGAGTTCACGGCTCAATGTTGCCAGCATCGCTGGCACTGGTAGCTCTCGTTCTTGTGAGTTGCCAGAAGGCTTGGTTGCCAGACTGTTGGCTGCATGGCTTGCAAACTCGTCCCACAATTTGTCGGTTGTGGTCACCGCAAACCCTGCCTTCTTGAACAGATTGTTAACCATTGGGCCAAGTCCATCCTTGTCAACCAGCATTGCTTCTGAAGCTGACCAATTGTTTTTTATGGACCATTCCTGATCCACACAATATGTGGTCGGTATCTCTGCTGTCTGACCTGTGCGTTTGTCAAAAATACTGGTTTTGATGTCTCCATCTTCTGGCAAGTATTTAAACCTGCCTTGCTTAAACCAATCAATGGTTCCACAATCAGACATATTCTGGATCAAACTCTTACTGTCAGTTTCTTGGAGCCACTTGTCCAGAACCTGCTCCAACATGCCGCACTCATGGCATGGTCCTTGTGGCCAAGGCTTGTTGAGGTCAAGGCCAGCTTCGAGCTCGAACATGTGTGCGATGATGTTGGTGTCCCTTCCTTTGAGAAGGGTGAAACCTTTTTCAGTCAGGGCCTCGCCTGAGCGGTTGATCAGCCAGGCTTTCATTGCCTTGCGCGGGAATCTTGTCAGTTTTCGGTAAGACTCTGGGTAGTTCTGCAAAACGTCTTCTTGCTCAGCATGGTACCTCTCCTCCTTTGTGGGAGTCAGATCCAAAACTGCCCTGGCAAATGAGCCCTTTGTGGGCGTTTCAGCCTCGAGTGCTGCTAACGATTCTTGGGTCTCTGATCGTACTTTCTTCTGATATTTCTTTTCCAAGCCGCTCAAGGCCTTTGACAGACGCTTTGACATTGCAGATGGTCTTCTGATGGTCTTCTGGAGACTGCTGCTGCACTTGAGCCAAGCACTTTGGTGAAATGTGTGTGGATGTTTTTTTGTTCTGAAATTATCCAAGCAACTTTCCACAATTGACATTCTCTTGGCCCAACAAGGAACTTTCTCATTTGTCCTGAAGTGGTCAACTGTTTTTTCTTGTTCATGTGAGGAGTTTGTACTGAAGTGGTCAACTGTTTTTCTTGAACTTGTTCTTGTGAGGAGTTTGTACTCATTTCACCTGAATGCTGTCAGACTTGGCTGGGAAGCCCACCTAACCTCAAAATTTCACATTCACCTGCTTGCTATGTTACCCCTGATGAGGTGCACCATACTTAGCCTCCAACTCTGAAAAAAAGCTAAGTCCAAACTGACAATTGACATTAAATGTGACTTAATCAATACTGTTGAATGTAAGGCCTGAGGAACCTGTAACAGTGTTGTCCATATTTATTATATTTCATTTGGTATCTGCAAACCTTGTTTCTGTATGCATATACTGATAAAATGCATCTCATGTCAATGCCCCTGCTGTCCAAACTCAGACATTGTTCAGCCTGTTGCCAACTGCCATCTGTAGGCTCAAAAACAACAAACAATGGATCCATCATCAATAGCTGCCTTGGGACAAATGGACCCTATGGGCCCCATGAATTTTCACCAACACCATTGTTGAAAGAAACTCCATCAAGCCAACTGCCCTCCTCAAAACAATACCTTGCCATTGCTCTGTCTATGGTTCAATGAAATTTGTCTGTTGGTTTCCTAAGGGGCAAATCTGAAACATACTGTTCCTCCCTCATATTTTAACAAATGTCCAAAAACAAATTCCTTGAGAAGATTGCTGTAAAGTGAAATGCATGAAATCTTAGGGCCTGTGTTAAATCCCCAACCTTTTTTCAAGACAAATCCTTGTTGTAAACCATCATGTAGCAATTGCTTTTCAATCACTTCCTTCTGTGTCCCCTCCCTCTTCCCCTCCTGCAACAGCACAATTTCAACAACATCATTCCCCCAACCAACAAATATTAAATCACTGTGATGTGACACATCACACAACACACAATCAATCACCATTGACAATGACTAACACTTTCCACCAAGCACAATTGCACAACCATAAAGAACACAACACCAACAATCAACAACCCAGATCAAAACACAATTGCTAGACCCCATGAACTTTGGAACCCCTGAATGCCAATTTAATGATGTCCTGTGTAATTCCATGGTTCGCTGGGGTACTACTGTTAAGGCATACTTAAAATATCATGAAACAATTATTTTTTGCAATATGTCTATATTATGTACTGGATAGGCAGGAAGACTTTGTCACAATGTGTGCAAGTGCAATGAAATTTGGCATGCCCCTGCACCTGCAACAACTGTCACAACTGTGGGATAGCAACCATCATTCCTGCAACTACTGCCATGATAGTGGCATGTGACTGCAAAAGTGCTGTATGTGTGAAGCCAATGTCACCCTGACCCAACAACACAATGATGCACCCCCCAAAAGCTTTACACAAACTGATGGATTTGTAGCCAGAGCAACTCTGATGTTTTTGCCAAAATAAGGCTGGTGCCAAGGCTTGCCCCAAGTAATATTTGAGGGCAATGCACACCCAACACAAGTGCACACACACTCGGGCAACCTCAGAAGCCTGTCACGATTGTGATTGAGAGCAACAGCAACCACTGCTCATTAGCACACCAAGGCAACCCCAGTGGCTCATCTCAATCATGTTTGCAACCAAGGCAACCCCAACTCAACAACACTTTGGGCAACCCCAAAGGCTTGCCACAACCTTCTGTGAAGCCACAGCAAGCCCAACCCAAAACACAATGTGCAATCTCAATTGGCCTGCTGAAGCTCATCTGTTGCTGGAACTTGGTGGACAAGATGTACAACTTCATCTGTAGAGGTTACAATGGGATTACGCCAAAGTTGGGTGTTGGAAAGATTACTGGTGCAAAGTTATATGGGGTTACAAGTTATTGGGATTGTGCTAAGATATGTATCATGTGTGTTGCATAGATCATGGGCTTTGCTCTCTTAGGCACTATTTTGTTGGTAGATTGTTCCACATATTCTCTTTGGGGTCCTGTATACAGCTATGGTAGTAACCTGATCAACTGCCCTTGGAATGGCTTGTAGAAAATTGACAGCTCCAATCTAAGACCTTGGCAAACCATTTGAATTGCAACTGTCAGTGTCATCTAGTACCAATGATCCAATGCTTTTGCTAGCCATATACAAGATTAACAGAGTTTCAGCATGCAATGTCCATAGTATGGATGAAAACAATTTATGTCAACATTGTTGACCGTTCTTTCTGTGACAGAATGACTGTGCAACTGTCATGCAATCACTGACTCCTGTGTCAGACTGTTGGTGCTTGCTGGCTGAAAGCTGTACGGCTGGCTGAGAGCCGTAGTGCTAGCCATGTTTGCGCTGGCTTGGCTGCCAAGTGTCTGCCTCAGGCCCTGGTCAGCATCCTTCAGATACTGTAAAAAGCATAAACTTCCCTGCCTCAGCAACACTCTTGGTAGGCACATCTCATGATGCAGTTGATCATCCTGCTGATCCTGGCTGTGCTGAGTCTGAGCCAATTTTCCGCTTCTGTCCCTGACTTTCATTCCCTGATGACTCTGAGAAATCATCTGGTCTATTAATGCACACTGTGCCATCAAGGATTTCCTGAGGTAGATAGCCGTACTTGCGCTCAAAGGTGACCTGCATTTCCGTATAGATTGCCTCTTCCAAATCCTCTTGCAAGTGTGCAATTCGTTTAAGCAGAGACTTGTCATGGGTGGCATAGATCTTCTCCATTTCATGCCACAACGCAGTGTAGCTATGCTGTACCTTTGTAAGTTTGATATGTTCATTGTTACACTTTTAATTGTGTATCACATAATATTTATGGATGCTGGCAGACCTCATCATAAAACTATGCTGAGATTTCTCATGCAAAAGACAAGTGTTACATGTTTGTATGCCATATGCTATTCGCAATAATTCATCATAGTTTTGCAAAATATGAATCTATGTCATGTAACATGACTGACAAGGGTTCCATGAAAAACAATTGTCACCTTCTGTTCATACTTTTTCATTGATGGCTGCTCAAGTGGTTGTTTCCTGCGCACTGGGCGGTTTTTCCTCCATGGTGGGGTGGGGTGGGCCAGGGTACCACCAGACTCATCTTTCTCAAACATATCCTCTTCACCAGGGCCTCTTTCTGCTGACATGGCAGGTGGCATTGGAGCTGCCATGAAACTCTACAATGTGTGGTTAATCTGCAGAAGAAATATGAATTCTGATGCCCTTGAGTCCTAGATATAGCACTCCAACCCCTTTGCCCACATTGAATTTCCAGATAAATAGGAAACAAAGACAATCCAATGTATTTCAGAATTTATCCGTTGAGAATGTGTGTTCTGTATCCCATAACATTGTGTTATTTTGTTGTGAGCTCACTTGGCTTTTGGACCTTGTATTATATGTGCCCTGCTGACACATGGGCCCTATAGTTGGAAAATGAGTGCAGGACCTGTGGAGCCTGTGAAGCCCCCCTGGCTGCCAAGCAAACACATGTTACTGTGCAACCCCAGCCTGCAGAATGAACCTCCTAGCATTACTGCACCATTTATATTTGCTGTGTGAAGTGTGAAATGGGGGGCATGACAATAAAATGTGTCTGACAAGCTTGGTAGTTGGCTAGTCTGGCAAGTGTGACCACTTCACCTTACAATATGCTCATGTGTTTCTGCTGCTGCATGCCCACTGAAGGCCTGTACAATGCCACATGTTTGCTGCTGCATGCCTGCCATCTGTATTGCCTGAGTGCCTCAAGCCCTCTACCAGCTGAGGGACCATTATAACAAACTATACAATTTGTGGCATCTTCCATATGTCTTGTCCCATAAGACAAATGAATGGAGTAAGAGGGCCCTGCTGAAAGTGTAAATTGAACTGAACTTACAATCACAAGTTCTGTGCTTGAACACAAGTTGAAAAAACAGATATACCAACTTGAACATGAACTAACCAATATTGTGTATAATGAATCACACTCTCCCTCTACATGTTGCATGTGATCCCTCCATGCCCAAGGTCCAATAATTTATATGGTGCATGCTGGTTACCACTTACCTGATCAACTGCCCTTGGAATGGCTTGCAGAGCATTGCCAAATCTATTGAATCAATGATGCAAGGCAAGCCCTTGACAACGTTTGCCAACCATTCAAAGGACAGCCAAATAAGCTGGTACCACTGCTATCACAAGAGCCATTTTTCATAGACAATCTGGGATCTATGGGTTCTGTCAACATGATCTTCCTGAATCCAGAAATGAAGTTGTGCTGGCTGAGAGCCGTAACTGTCAAGTTCACACTACTTGCTAGCCTTTGCTAGCTTGTAGCAGCTAAGCTGCTTGCAATAGCAGCACAAGCTGCATGAGCTGCAGAAGCTGCAGACACTGCCAAAGCTGCTCTGTTATGTTGAAAATCACACCTTCGGGCTTTGACTGAAATTTGGTGGGTAGTTGGACCCCCTGGGTGCCTTCGTTGACAATCCCTTTCTTGAACCTCCTTGTCCAAGTCAGCAGCATCCTCTTCTATCTCTTTCTCCAAGTCTTCTAACTGAGCATGCAATCCACCTATTGTTTTGTCCAAGTTGTTGAACCTTCCTTGCAGAGCCACTGCTGCTGCATATCCCTCCATATAAACTTCAAGTCGGCCATGATTGAAACCCTGTGGTGATGCATCTCCCAAAAGCTTCGCGAAAAAAGTGCTTGCGTATACCAGATTGGAAATCGGATCTTTCGTCATATGTCCTACCATCACCTTCAATTTAGGGAGGGTTTGGAAAATTGATGGAATGAAGACAAAACTCTGCCAATGGTGTGTTGACCACTCTTGTGAGCTCATGCTGATCAAATCCAACTCACACAATGCAACTCTTTTAAAAAAATTAGAAACTTAAAGTCCTAGGGGACATACCCTAACAACAACATGTACCTTATTGTGAGAGGGTCTCAATTCTTCCAAAAGCTCCCCACACTTTGATCTGGTTTCCACCTTGCTGTGAAGCCTCAGAAACATTTGTCCGAATGCCTGCCACTTGCGGTATGCATCCAGACGTTTTTTTTCAATCTGCTCCTCCACATTAACTTCTGTGCTGATGTCATCTGTGCTGTTTTCTGCATTGTCCTGCAAAGTTCCTGTGTCCATGGCTGCAGCACAGTTGATGGTGTGCTGGCTTAGAGCTGTTATTGCACAGCTACAGTGCTTTACTTTACAAGAACACAAACTTGAGCTAGGTAAGCCACTTGATCCCCACCTTGCAACAATTATAATCATTGAATGACATGGCCAAAGTCAATGGCCCTGCCTGTGGTCAGAGTGTCCACAGCCATCCTGTGATCAGATGTACAAGAACTTGCAACAGACTCTTTGTAATCTTGGAGTCTCCCCTCAACAAGGGTCCCCATGACCAAACCATCAGCAATCATCAACACCACATGTTGTGCATTTGTAACAATACCCCACTGACCTGTGTTGCACCCAAACACACATATGTTAGGCAAGACTCCCTCTAGTGTTCTCTGATTCAAATTTTTCTCCTCCAGAAAATGAAACCCACAGAATTGTGTTGGTAGACTCTGCACAATCTGCACAAATCTGGCTGAGAGCCGAAGTGTGTGCCTCCTTCCACACTCTTTAAAAAATGCCCTCCCCCAGAAGACTGATCTGATTCAAGTTGGTGCCATGCTTTGGCAAATGCATCTTTCTTGGCTGCCAAGTGATAGCCTTGTCTCAGACTCTGTGCTCAATGCATTGAGCAATAATAAAAGGTATTCTCAAAGTGAGAACCTGAGATAATTAATTTCCAAACTACAGAATACAGCTACTTACATTGATTGCATCACACTGTGAAGACCCTACAACACTGCCAGCACACTGTGATAATATCATCATATGTCACATTGTGGAACATGTGATATGTGACAATGTGCACATTCCTAGAAAATTATGTGATTGATGTGCCACAGACTTGTCAATTTTATTCTCAGAAAAAACTGAAATTGCTTGAAACTGACTGCACCCTACTGTGGTACAATGTGTGACGTATGTGGTATACATGATGTGGTTGCACATCCCAGTGAATCCACAAGACCTGTGATTGATGCCTGTAAAATTCACCCATGTATTGACCAATCATGAGAGGCACACTCTGAGGGAGAACCTGAATTGGTCAGAAACTAAGAAAACACCACATTTCAAACATTGAGCACATTGCATGTTACATCAATATTCTTGGACTGAGAACCTGCCATTGCCAAACTATGACAATGCTACATTGTAACAACAAGGGCATCACTGACTGTCAGACCCTACAAAACTGACATTTCCCTACCAATCCCATGTGTTACGCAAAATATGTGTACAAAGCAGCCTGGCTGTGAGCTGGATCAATGATGTCATCAGATGCAACCCTTTTCTGATGTGTCCTGCACCGAAGAGCTGGCTGTATGTGTTTTGCATTGGGCTTCAAAGTTAACCTTTCTGTCGCCCTCCATCAAGTCTTTCAAAACTTTCACCAATTGTGATAAAGTGTGGACTGTTTGCCAATCATTTCTGGAGTGATGGAATCGAGGCTTTCTGGTGAAATGAATAAACTTCATCTGTGGCACCAAGAGCTGTGCTGCTTCCAAGTTTCCGTGTTTGTCATCAATGAACACAGCACGATCTGGACAATGTTGTGGACAGCTCCTTTCTTGGTAGCAGTGCTTGAAGTACTCATCTTTGCCTCCACTCCAAGTGGCATACTTTTCAGGTGTCCAATGGGGGTGTGTCTTCCACCACCTCTTCTCGTTCCACCACTGATACTGACACTGTTCCAATTCAGGTGTCTGGTCTGTGCCAGTTTCCCGGAGCCGCTCACTCCTTGTTCGGTAACGGGTGAACACAATTTCATCGAAGAGATCACCAACTCCTGCCATGCTCAACTCTTTCAAGGTGATCTTCTCACACCAACCGTAGCTCACCAACACTGTGAACACATTCAAGTGGTCCAAACTGACCATGAACCTGTTCATATCTTCGAACATTTGGTCAGAGCCTTTCTGTCCACCTGAGTTGATGACATTGTTGTAATCAATGTACACAACGAAAGGCTGTCTTGATGTGTGGGAGCAAGTTGTTTCTGTCGTGGCCTCTGGAATCCCTGGAAGTTGGCCAGTGAGGTATGCCTCAGAGCAGAAAAACTTTTTCAAGTTTGGCATTTTGCTCTGTGGCATGTGATCACTGACACTTGCTCACTTTTGGCTTGGAGAGTTGAGCCAACACGAATTTGTGTGTGCAATTTCCACAGCGCCTATGTGATAAAAACCTGAAGCACACTTGACAATGTACATATGAGTTATTTCATAAGTCAATGACACCCTGCTGTGTTCACCAGCCACCCTGTGGAGTTCAACATGTTCTTGTTTATGCAGAGGATATGAGGCACCCTGATGAATTCCATGGTCAACTACCAAGTTCAACTTTCCCCCCAGCAGAGTTCACTATGACTTCCTTGGGTGCCTTTGCAAGCATCAATACTCCTGGCAAGTGCAGAGATTATCAAAATATGATTGTCAATCCTTGTGCTGGGTTGCCTGCATTACCATGGAATGTGCAAATAATGAATTGGGATGTGTTGTAATAACATGAAACCCTGACCTGGGTGGTCCAAACCCATCCTGAGATGCATGAGCAATCTATGATATTGCTCTGCAAATTCTTCATAATTTGAAAGTCTCCCCTCACCAAGACCACACCATCATGGGTCATCACTACCACAAGTCTGCAATGGTATCCTGTTCATCATGGCATGTTGCAAACAAAGTGTGGTGCAATGCCATGAAATGCATTGCCTGCAAACTTACATATATCATGACATAATGTTAGGCAAACATTTTTTCTCTTCTGACCATACCCTGTCAACAAGTGCCACTGTTGCAACCCAACACTCAGCTTGCACAATCTGGCTGAGAGCCGAACTGTGTGCCTCATACTCTGCATACTGCTATCCCCACAAGCTGTATGTAAGTCCCTGAGCCTGCCCACAGGGTTGCAACGAAAACTGCCCACAGATTCAGATATCCTCCTGTAGAGGTGATCTTGGTGCTGCTGCCACTGGGGAATGCTCTCCAGCAGCCACCCTCGGAGGTGTCAAGCCTGCCTCTGTGTGCAATTCTCGGCTCAATGTTGCCAACAATGCTGGCACTGCCAGCTCTCTTTCTTGTGAAGGCTTGGTTGCCAGACCTTTGGCTTCTTCAAATGCAAACTTAGCCCAATGAAAGTCAATTGTAGTAACTGAAAGTCTGTGCTAAGATCATACTTGATACAATTCATATTTAATAACTTACAAGTGTTGTTTTATACAATGATGCATTGCATAACCCTTAGAGATGCAACAGCTCAAATGACAGACACTACATTACATTGTGAACTGCATACATAAACTGGAAACATATCTTCTGCTGCCTGATTGTGGAAACAAAAGATACACAATTACTGGTGCATATACTTTAAATAGTAACTATCATATAAGTACAGAGAGCTGCTGAGTTGTCACTGACACATTCTGAGAATTGAAACAAAAAATACAATGTAACAATACCACACAATGCTCCATCCTACCCTACCTGGCAATCTCAACCCTCAACGCTTTCGCTTGACAAACCTGTGTGATCTGACAAAGCGATATGGGGGGCCATCAATGAACATGGCTCTGATGCTGGTCTTCTGACGGAGGCGGATAGCCGACTGCACCTCCAAGCCAGTCTTGCATGTGATGCGCTTGTTTGTCGTTGAAATATCACTGCTGGCTGGGAGCCGAAGTTTTTGAATCACAGCTGGCTTGGGTACCATCACAGAAGCTTGAATGTGTGCATGGTGATCTTTGACTGAATATAATACACCATGTTTTGGAGCCCCACTATCCCACACGCCCCAACTGAAAGCTTTCTCACCCACACCTTGAATGAATATCAAACGCTCCATGTCCACATCCATTGGGCCCAGAACCTTCCTCAATGGGTAGAAGACATCCCAGATGTTCACATTGTCACTTGCAGTGGATATATGGCTGAAAATTTCTTTGGCTGCAAGATTGTGCAGTGACACAATAACTGTTTGTGGGTTAGGGAACTCCATGACGACATTCAGCAAGTACTTGACATGTGGTATCTTTTCCCGCACCCAAATGTCTGGGGCATTTGGGTGAGCACAAGTGTACATCCAATATTTTGCTCTGTGCGGCTTCATCTGACCTGTGCGCTCATATCTGAGGATTGCCTCACTGGGTATCTCCCAAGCGCCTCCCAATGCATGGTGCCTCAGCCCCTCCCAATGCATGTGGAAGAACAAATGTGGGACATCTGATAAGACTCTGGATTGATTCTCTCCACCAAGGGGTGACCAACAACAGAAATCTGGTATCTGTAGTCCACCTCTCAACCCATTCGGGTTGCCCAGTGCATACAGGTGGACCTTACCATCAGGGCTGATTGCATACTCCAAAAATTGTGGCCCATCATGATATGCCATCATTGCTGCTGGCCACACAGCTTGAGGTACTAGAACTGCAAGTGCAACTAGGTCCTAGAACTTCTGCACAAAACAATGTGCCCACAAGAATGTGTGTGCATGCGCTTGAGAAGCATCATACAGTAGCATCAGAATGACACACATGATAAGCAAAACATCCAAGGAAAACATAGCAAGGAATGCTCGCGAACTCTGCTGCATTTAAACATTATATAACTACATGCACTTTATGCCAGCAGCTGCGAAGACACATATCACACTGACAGGACAATGCCAGCAACATGTCCCCATAAAATGTTGCTGTGTTTAGTTTCGATCTCAGACTCTATGCCCATAGAACACCATAATGTTCATATATACTCTTGTTCTGTGAGTTCTATGGTGTTGTTTTATAGCTGTAGCAACCTGTTTGTTCTTTAAATAGCAAAATTCATTATAGTTCTGACCATTGTTTGTTTTATTTCGTCTGATGCCTCTTTTCTTTGGTTTGTGGTTTATATGCTGGGGTCTGAACAAAGAAACTTCCAACTTAGTTACTACTCCCCTTTGTCCACTACCAAGTCTCAGCACCCCATCAAGTCCTTCTTCAGCACATATGGCCATGAAAAACAAGTTGTGTGTTACCATGCACACAAAGTGTTTCTGTTGCCTTGCATTCTCAAAGCAATACAACTATTGGCCATGCAAAACATAACAGAGTCAACAAGAAAACAGACAAGTAAAGCACAAGAGGGTGAGCAAGATCAAAAACAAGCAACATACAAATGATTGAATAGACATGATTCTTGATGTGAGAACAGACAATGACACAACACACACAACTCATTGTCAATTATTTTGAAATTTCAGCAGACAAGGAGGCAACAACAAATTTTATGCAACAAATGCTGTCATACACAGTATGTAAATTACTGCGCCTGCTATTGAATTTATTTAATATTATGCAAATGTTGAGCAACTTGGTAGTTTTGTTGATGTAAAACTGGTGGACTCCCTATGATGACTAAAAAGTATGGGGAGTTGTGCTGACACTTTTCCTATGCTGTTGTATGCAGTGACTGAGATACTGGCTGTGGTGTCAAACACTGGAAAATGTGCAATGTCTACTTAGTGTGAATTATATACATAGGTGGTGAGTTGCTGGCTGAGAGCCGCATGTTGCAACCATGTGGGCAATTGAATTCCTCCTGTGCCTCAGATGCCACTGTGTTGCCTTGCCTGACCAAGTATCTCCCTTTAAATATGCTGACTGCTTGCTGCTTTTCTTCTGCCTTTGGCCTGGCTGGAAGCCGATGTTCAGTTAGTTAAGGCAATCTGTGTTGCCCATCACTGAAAGGCTTCTCTGTCACAACCCTTGGTGGACATGCTGTGGCCCCCAAGCATGGTGCCAATTGCAACAACATTGTTACAATGGTCACACCAACCATTTTCGGACCTCTTGTCCTCCAGAGTTGGTTGTCACAATGTGGACAGTGAGCACTTGCTATTAATAATTTATGGCTGCAAGCTTCCATATGAAGAGCTGCATATCACCAAACCCGGGTGGTTCTGCAAAAACTGATGCTCCCATTCGATTGATACCATCTTGTGCACAGGAAAAGCACCCCAACCAAGGTTACAATGTGGTCGATAATAAGCAGTCTGCTTTGCCAACATGCATCCACAATCTTGGTGATGTTGACAATAACCAGCTGGCATTGTCCACAGAATGTAACCGCAATGGGTAGCAAATGGTCGGTTATCATATTTAAATTTCTTAGATTCAGCTTCTGCCAATATCTGCCATGGATCCATTGCCAATGTTATTGCCAATGCTGCTATAATGATGTGGTGTCAACTTGAAGTGTTGAACAACTGAACTTGAACAAACTGCGTGAGGAGCAGACACATCAACTTTGGGGGTCATGGATGCAGTAGTGTCAGGGGTGCCACTCAGATCTTTCTCAAACGCATACTGTGTTGCAGCTCATAGGAGCCTTATTCTGATATCTACTGTGTTCATCCAGAGAGAGAACATACCATTGATGAACACAATAGATCAATAGATATCATAATAAGGCTCCTACAAGTTGCAACACAATATGCGTTTGAGAAAGATCTGAGTGGCACCCATGACACTGTCGCATCCATGACCCCCAAACAAGGTGCCAATGTAACAAGGCTGGCAGAGCTGGCCCAAGTCGAGGGCAACCTATACAACGTCAATCTGAACCAATTAAATAACAAGGGAACATAAACAGCATCAATCTGTGCCAAAGCCTAGGGTGCCCAAAAGATAAAGGTGCAAGGTGGAAGAAGCTTGGGGTGCAATGATCTTTGAACTACGACTTTGGAGCCTGATTGGTGCTTTGAACTTCAGATTTTTGAGCCAGGGCAACCCTGACACCACAACACCATGGGGCAACCCCATAGACTCAAGAACAAACCAATTAATTTGAAACCACAGCAACAACACAATTGTGGCAACAGACCAAACTCATTGTGGTAACACAAAGAGCTTGCCCCAAGTTGACTTGGAGCCAAAGCAACCCTGGCCCAACAACGCCTCATAGGGCACCCCCAGAGGCTTGCCATAAATGTATTTGAAGCCATGGTGAACTTCTCCAATAGCACACTCAAGGAACCCCAAAGCCTCACTTCAAACTTATTTGATGCAATAAACCACTGTCACTCTGAAACAACAACACAACAAGACAACCCCAAACTTTTGCTACAAATGTTTTTGAAAGCATGAAAGCAAGGCAACCCTGCCCCACAAGCATGATTCCTCATTATCATGGTGCAACCCTGAAGGCTTGCCACACAAACTAATGTGAAGTCAGCAACTGTACTCATATCATAGCTGGTTGCCAGGTATTGTTAAACTATACCTGGTAACCAACAGCTATGATTTACTGGTGGTTATTCTGCCATGAAACTAATTCCCTGCAGCCTCTGCTATGTGCCCTTGCCCAAGTGTAAATCTTAAAATCTACAAATTTCCTTGCAAGCTTTGGAAATGTTGTATTCTGCCTAACCATGGGCTGATTCAATTATAC
>Ga0099797_100163_pt1 | contig 42575 bp, 15 predicted proteins | sample Uncmet_Sort48C_1_FD_89871 | JGI IMG/M metagenome (GOLD analysis project Ga0099797, IMG submission 89871) | Marine eukaryotic communities from CALCOFI LINE 67, Pacific Ocean - C012_Sort48C_1 | ecosystem: Environmental > Aquatic > Marine > Oceanic | place: Pacific Ocean: Monterey Bay | collected...
TATACAATATACTTAATTCTTACTCATTGATTTAATAAAATTTTACTCCCTGTAAATAATATATATATTTATATATATATATATAAAATTTTATTTTAAATTAATGAGTAAATGTATATACTTAATTCTTACTCATTGATTTAATAAAATTTTAAACATTTATTATATATAAATTATTGAGTAAGTGCATAATATATCATATCATAGTATTAAAGAGTAACAGCATAATATATTATATATCATATATAAATATATGACCCGTATTAAATGATATAAAAAATTTTGATATAAAGTTTTTATATCAATGTATTTTATACAAGGGATTAATTTAAAAATCTTTCCACCAACCAGATTTCTTATTTTTTAGGTCAGCTTCAACAACGTTATCTTTACTTAATATTGGTGCAAAATGTAATGCCTCTATACTCGTGTTGTTACTACTGTTTTTGCTATTACTAGATTCAAAATTACTCGTATCATAGGAATCTATTATCTTGGGAACATATTTAGGTCGTATCATGCTTTTCATAAGATCTACCCAACTAAATTTTTCAAAAAACTTGTCTGAGAAAATGGACTTACTCTTTGCACCTGAAGAATTTATTCGATTTTTCGGATCTGGGTTTAGCAAACGTTTAATTATAGATGTTATATTACTTTGTACACTTGGTGGAAATTCAAACGATTCATATGAAGCTGAATACGACAAAATTTCCAAATAAATGCCTTGTGGTGTTGATCCAACAAAAGGTACATGCCCAAATGTAAATTCATGAATAAGAACTCCAAAACTCCACCAATCAACCATTTTAGTATGACCTCTTCCTGCGTATACCTCTGGCGCCATATGAGTAGGTGTACCACACACTGTAAACGTTTTTGTATCACCTACAATTACTTTGCTCAACCCGAAATCAACCAACTTTAAATATCCAGTATTTGTGATCAAAAGATTCTCTGGTTTCAGATCACGAAATGCAATGTCGTATGAATGTAAATAATCCAACATCACCACAATTTGAGCAGAATAAAATGTAATATCCTTTTTATCCAGTATGCCAACATCTTGCATATGAGAAAATAATTCCCCGCCTAATACACCATCCATTAAAAAATATACGAATTTATCATTCGAAAATGTACGTATTAAGTTGCATATAAATGGATGCGGTTTTAAACTCGATAGAATATCTCGTTCTGCCAAAATATTCTTCGCATCATGCTTGTTACGTACCGCTGTTTTGTTAATTTGTTTTAGAGCATATGATTTGCCTGTTATTGAATTTCGTACGTATATTACTTTGCCAAACGACCCTTCGCCTAATAATTTTATTGGTAATAAGTCACTTGCTTTTATGGTTGATCCATCAGTTTCTAAATCTGCCTGTTGGCGTTCTAGGAATATTCGACCTAAACTTGTTTCTAGAGATTGACCGAAAAGCTTTTTTGTATCTTGCCCGGGTAAAACTAAACACATTGTATCAGTGTTAGCTATTCCTGTTGCTCTACGTGTGCTATTTTTAGAAACTACAGTTCCTTCGCCAAAAAAATCATTTTTAAATAAATGTCCTATATCAATCCTTGTTGATTTGTTGTGATTTACAAAATTTTTGGTGAAACTGACTTCGCCGTATTTTATTATATACATTAGGTTGCCCAGATCACCTTCTTTTATAATTTTTTTACCCTGTTTATAGAATTGATAATAGGTTGTAGTAGCAAATTTGCTGAGGTCCTTCACGGAAAATTGTGTCATCAAACTTGATCGAGATAGAAGTTCCAGTTTTGAAAGATGATGCATCAATTTCTGTAACACTGTTTTAAACGACAGTTTTTGAAGGTTTTCCTCTGATATTTTTTTTACACTGACATCATTTAAACATACGAACGCCCCTACAATTTTGGAGGATTCTTTATCAGTAGCAAATATTTCATGAAAACCAAATGAGTCTCCGGATGTATACGTTTGAACAATGGAACCTTTTTTTGCATCACTACTACGATCTCTGCACACAAGCTGCACAATTCCTGCTACAACGATATAACCGTTTCCAGGTCTTTTTCCATGGTTTAATATAACAGTCTGCGCTGAATACATTTCCTCTCTGCATAATGTGTTGATTTTTTCATTGTACTCTGGCAACAATGCCGCAAAGGAGTATGATGATGTGAATTTTTCCAAGATTTTGTTTTCTTTAAAATATGCTATACAGACAGCCTGAAAATTTTCTCTTTTAAGTTGTATAGCAGCTATTTCCGAAGAAACAACACGATGTTTTGGAATATGTACATCATCTTTGAATAAAGTCTCTACACCAATTACAATGTGTTCGTCTAGCAATTGTTCTGAATTTTCAACTTTTAGATGACCTTCGCAGATTACATATATTTCATTTTCGCCAGTCTTTCCTATTGATAGTACGCTATTCTTTGAAAGCATTACGTGCGAGGATGCATTGTATAATAGCTTTAATAAATCATTTGGCATCTTAGCTTCATCTCCAAAGAACGTCCCACCATTCAATCGCAAACAGCTTTCAAAAATATGAAAGTTATCATCTTGCTCAAGGATGTTGTTCGGGTCTAGTATAATCTTCCGCTTGAGTCCATTATTAACACTATCATTGTTGTTACCAGCACTAGACATTGCCTGAACGACATAATTCTCTTCGTTGCCTCTAGTTTGAGTACCACCAGGAGCGCCGACAACGACATCGATCAAATTACTACGCCTTACGCTAGTTCTGGTTATGCTTTTGCGCGTTTGGCAGTGCTTGTATGCAACCATTTCCTCAGAAATTACACTTTCGTCCCGAACGCCTTCACTTGGTTTTTGGACAAAAATTTTTATACTGTGTAATGGTAATTTGTTATTTCGCTTCTTTTTTCTTCTTCTTTGCTTTCTTCTTCTAAGCGATTTTTTATTCGTGCTATTTACCGTCGTTACATAACTCATTGCATTAGAAGCTGCTATTTTATCATTACCAGCATTTTGTTTAAGCGCTTGTCCATTTTTATCATTTTGTAGAATCCCGAAGCGATGCTGATATGCAACAGAAATTCTATTCATTACTTCGTTGTCGCAATCAACACTGCTGTTGCTATATTCACTATGATTATCATCGTCGTGTGAAGCGATGAGATTTTTGATATCGCCTTTTATATCACTTTGTACTGATGTCATGAGTTCGGGATACTTTCTACTGACGCTTTCGTGCAACTGCCTCAAAAATTTGGATCTTGGAGAATTTGTACGAAAAACTTCACTACCATTTAGAAACCCCTTATATTGTTGATGTGCTCGTATTGGTAAAGGGCGTCCACAAACATATCCATTAGGTCGCATTGGCCGCCTGGGAGTATACTTGGTTCTTCCGTTTTTTTTTGATTTTCTTCTTATTTTATATTCTCTATTGGTATCTATCAAAGGATTTTTAAAGTATCTAGACGCGGGACTGTCTTTAGGTTTTCGTACTTTAACCGGGGCTGTTGTTAACCTTTGTAAAAGTGCTTCATTCTCAAATTTCTTATTAGGTAGCGCACCAATATGTTGTGGTGATTGCTGTTGAAGTGGTCTCGTTACGCTTCGCGAAAAGCTGACTTTATCGCTTTTTGATTCCTTTTTGTCTTCTAAAAATTTTTCAGGTTCAAGCTTTAGCACGCTGTTGTTGATAAAAGCGCCAATTTCTTCGTGATGTCGTTCTACGTAGTCTTTTACTTGTTGTTTTTCGTTATTTTCGACCCGTTCATTTCGACTGTAATTAACTTGAAATGGAAGTTTTTTAGATTTATCCATTACCGTCTTTTCATCCAGTAGCAGGATCTTTGACATAGCTATAATATGTACCCCTTGGCGAAGGTTTTAATATGTATTGTCCCCGTGTCGCTTTTATTCTACCTTCCACTAAAACATGTTGGAAGACTTCGTTTTTGGGTATGCTACAACACTCTTCGCTACTATTTTTATTATCATTATATTGTTATTTTTGTGTTGTTGCAATAATTTCAAATAATAGCAATAATAATATCATAGAAAATAATATGCAATGGTAGTTTTAACGACGTTCATGATGAAAGCAAAAGCTTATATTACTAGTACTGTAGTAATTAGTTGTAGTTAGTATACTACCTTTCTACAATAATTGCTACAATACTGAAGCCGGGCAAGAGCACCCCTTGTTATAAAAACAAAATTAATTACACTAACACAGCAGTACCACCGGTACAGTGGTTGCTAAAGCTGGTGGGTAGTTTTAGCAGCTGCTATCTCATTACTGAAGGCCTGCTGGGCCTGGGCCTCGTACTGTACCTGCTAGGCCTGCCTGATGCAATCTATCTATTAAAATATAAAGTTAAATACGTACATGGACTCTGGGAACTCCTGGAACTCCACCAATTAAAATAATTTTTTTCTGATGTTAATAATTGAAATAATTGAAATAATTATTAGAATAATTATTTGTTTTTAAATTTCTTAAATCCTTCAACAAGTAAATATAGCATACCAGCATATACGATTGATCAAAATAAAAATAATAATAATAATTCATAATAATATAATAATACTAATTTTTTAAATTAAAATAATTAAAAATGAATATAATTATTGATACTAATAATGATAATTTATTATTAAATAATTAATATTATTTTTTTTTTATTATAATTATTAAAATAATAATAATAATAATAATAATAATATAGTGCCATAATAAATAATAAGAATAATAATTGCAGCACGCATGCATTTTTTTTATAAAATTGTTCATTTTACGTCCTCAAACGAACGCATCCTCCGGGTTTCAATAGAATAAGCACGGCAAAACGTCACACGTTTGGATCACTATCGGGACTACACATTATACACAAGTAAGCTAAGGCATGAAAAAAATCAAACCGAGTTGGAAATCTATATCAAATATAAGAAAAGAATATGTAAATTATTTTAGAAATCAACATAATCATGGACTCGTTCCTAGCGCTAGCCTTGTGCCAGAAAATGACCCAACACTATTATTTACAAATGCTGGGATGGTACAATTTAAAGATATTATATTAGGGCACTCAGAGCCACCGAACAAAAATCCAAGAGCTGTCTCAGTTCAGCGCTGCGTTCGTGCTGGTGGAAAACACAACGATTTAGAGAATGTAGGAATGACACCTCGGCATCATACATTTTTTGAGATGTTAGGCAACTTTTCGTTTGGCGACTATTTTAAAGAGGAAGCAATTGTTATGGCGTGGGATTTTGTTACGAATAGTGAATACCTTGGATTGTCTAAAAAAGACTTGAGGATCACAATCCATCATAGTGATTCCGAATCAAAAGAGATATGGCGTAAAATATCAGGTTTGCCCCACGAACGAATTGTTACTCTTGGTGATGCAGATAATTTTTGGAGCATGGGTGACACCGGGCCATGTGGTCCGTGTACAGAAATCTTTTTTGACCGAGGCAGTGAGTTTAGCAACGAAGATGATCGATGGTTGGAAATTTGGAACTTGGTATTTATGGAATTCAATAGATCTACTACTGGTGATAAAACGCCATTGCCATTTAAGTGTGTTGACACGGGGATGGGTTTAGAAAGAATTGCATCAATTTTGCAAAATGTTACTTCAAATTACGACACTGATGAATTTGTAAATATTATGAATACAATTGAAATGTTTATTACTGAGCTCGGAGGCAAAAAAATACAGCGATTGCACCTGGCACACCCACCACATACATCTGATGAATGTGGCATGCGTGTAATTGCAGATCATCTTCGAGCTAGCGCTCATTTAATTGCTGACGGTGTTGTACCTAGTAACGTTGGGAGAGGTTATGTTTTAAGACGTATTATACGTCGTGCCTCACGCTACTGTAATTCTCTTGGAGTAAAGGAGCCTGTGCTTGGTGATTTGATAAAACTAATCTCTGTACATTTTGACACTGCATATTCTAATGTCCCTGATGTAATTGATATTATTGAAAACATTTTACGAAATGAGGAAACTGCTTTTTTTGATACTCTTAGTCGTGGTTTACTTTTACTAGAACAAGAGCTTTTGCATGTTCGTTCTACTACTAGCAAAATAGATGGTGAATTTGTTTTTCGTTTATACGATACACATGGTTTTCCAGCAGATATAACGAATATTGTAGCGAAAGAAAATGGGTTGGATGTAGACATGAAGCGATTTGATGAATTGATGAAAGAGCAAAGAGAGCGAAATAGAACGAATTGGAAGTTAGTGAGTGGTGATTTGAATACGAAGAATATAGCCAATAGTAGGTTTAATATTCCACCACCAGTAGTAGTAAATTGGCAAAGAAATAAAGACTCTCCAGTTAATTATGGTTTTGTTGGTTACGATAGTACAAATTTAGAATTAGTCACTAGCGTAGATAAAATTCACTGGTTAGATTATTCTGACAATGAAGTTAATCAGAATGGTGATTTAGAAGTGCAGGCATGGGTTGCGCTTGAAGCGTGTCCTTTTTACCCCGAAGGGGGCGGCCAAGTTAGCGATCGTGGTGATCTACGTGTTCTGTCTGGGGTTTTGGAAGATATTGTTTTTGATGTTATACATGTTATTACAACGAAAACCGGCGATAATGGCAGTAACGATATTGCAATTCTAGTAAAATATACCTGCAGTTCTTATGAGGATATTGAGAGTTTAAAGTCCAATTTTATTGTTGGCACAACTGTTTTTGCCAATGTGCTCAAAGATTGGCGTAAATCAAATGAAACGCATCATACAGCGACGCATGTTTTACAAGCTGGGTTACGAAATATGCTTGGTACACAAATTATGCAGGCTGGTTCATTGGTAGATCCACAAAGATTGAGATTTGATTTTACACACGGGTTGCCTTTAAGTAATGATGAAATTTCAACGTTAGAAGATTATGTTAATAAAGTTGCAAATATGGATTCTAATGTATTGGTAGATACAGATGTCCCCATAAATGAAGCAAAAGAGAATGGTGCCATTGCAATGTTTGGGGAAAAATATGGTGAAACTGTTCGGGTCGTAACTATTCCTACTATTTCAATCGAACTTTGTGGCGGCACGCATGTCAATTCTACAGCAAGCCTGCGCCCATTTAAAATCACCAGTGAAGTTTCCGTTGCTGCTGGTGTGCGTCGCATAGAAGCAGTTGCCGGAAATGCTGCTGTAGAGTGGTATAAGAAGCGCGAGGAGGAGGGCTTGGAAATGCTTGGCAGCTTAGTCTTGCCAAATGGAAATAGTAGTAACAATAATCCAACTTTAATATATGAACGCGTCGTAAAAATAATTGAAGAAAATGAACAAATGAAACAAACTATTAACTCCATGAAACATGAAATGTTGAATAGTAAAATTATTAGCAATAGTAGCAGCAGTAGCCCGAATAGTAATGAGGATGTTTTTACTAACAGAAATAAAACTGAGGTATTCACAATTAATAAAATTGGTAGTAACATACTTATTCCGGAAAAAACTGTTGTATTGCACTTCTTAACATTGCCTAGTGTTTTGAAACCGGAGAATGCAACGGATAAAAAAGACCGAAAAAGATTACAACAGGATTGTGTCAAGTCATTGCGGGAGAAATTAGATGAAGTAAAATATGAAAATCCAAATGATGCGCACATTGTTTGCGATGGTTTACGAATTGCAATCTGGTGGGGGCAAGATGAAGGGAAAGCAAATAAAGACATAAAATATGCACATCAATTTTTGCGTTCCTTTTTTGAAGTAAAATCAGGAAGAGGTGGTGGTACTACCAATTTTGCACAAGGTCAATTTTTTAATGACATCACCCCCAATGAGGTTCTGGGTTGTATTAATGTTAATGCACCGACCATAGATGAAGCATGAAAATTGGTTCTATACGTACTCTGATAATATTTTTAAAATAAAAAAAAAAGAGGTAACATTTAACATGCTCTAAATTACCTTATTATCTTGTTGTAGTGTAAAATCTTACACCCACAGCATTTTTTACACAGATATTACATAAACATTATAACTTATTTACTTCTTCATTATTCGAGTATTTTTATTATAATAAATATTATTAAATAAAAAAAATATTATTAATGAGTAGTATAAGATATTATTGTACTATTATATTATATCCTCGTATTATATGGAATATATTAATATATTAATAATAAATATATATTATTAATACGCGTATATAATATATTATTATTATAACTACTAACTTATTATTATTATTTATTATTATAATTTAAATTAAAATATAATAACAAAAACTAACTACTAATAGATAATAAATAAGCAAAAGTTTGTTACTAAAGACCGCAGCCACAAACATTGATATCCTATTAAATCGACAGCGTGGTCTTTATATTAGGAAAAGCACAATTAATAACCAGCCAGACGTGTGTGAGAACAACATCAAAAGAAATGGCTGAACTCAGTTCACAGAATTCAAGTGATATAACCTCACAGCTAATAAACGACGGCCGTCCTCCAAAAAAACCTTTAGAAACAACAAAAATTTTTCACATATGTATACTTGGTGCAAAAGGAACAGGGAAAACAACACTATGCGGACAATTTACAGGTAAGTTTGTGCGAAGAAATATTGATAATCACAGATTACCTAGAACACGAAAAGCACCGCCCTCGTCCAAAAAACCAAAAGTCTTCAAGTCAGTCATTAATGGAAACCAGTCCAATTTACACCACTTAAGTGCCATAACAAGCGCAGTGGATATATTTCATAACAATTTACTCCAGTATGGGGGCACAAAAACAGGAAACGTTGGTAAAAGGCATGTCTCAAGCAGTGGCAATAATACTAAGGGCCCTCTACGCGCAAATTATGCCGCACAATTAAGAGATATGCCAGCGTTGAATCGTATGGTTTCAATTAAGAAGTTTTTCAAAACAAAAGGAGAATCAAAACAGTTCATAAAAACGAATAACAAGGGGCAGGCGGGGATAAAAGGACTAAAAATTGCTGAGTCCCAACCAAACAACTTATTACATCTCTTAAACTTAAAAACAATAGAAGAAGAAATGGGAGAAAAATATAATACCCAGAAGCAAGAGAGTGCAAAGAAGAGCAACAAGAATAAAAGCAGCACAAATAATGGTAATTACAGTTCTGATGGAGATAGTAATGACGATTACGACGACGATGGTGGTCATGGTAGTAATGGGATAAACTCATTGTATACGCAAGTTAGTGACAAGAGTTGGGCATATGTCATCTTATTTGACCCAAGGTACGAAACGTCCATAGAATACGCAAAGACAATAATACTGGATATGAAAACATCAACTATAAAAAAAAGGTTTGAGAAGGCCGTTATAGTATTGTTTGCAAATAAATACGACCTTGGTGATTTCACTATGAATCCAGAGTATCGTGAAATTGAAAAAATTGCAAATGATTTCAGGCTTATCTCTGGAAATATTACTGTTTGTCATGGATCAGCCTTAAATGGTTCAATTTTTTTCCATCCGTCTCCAGATGTAGCATTTCGTAGTTATAAAATGGAACACAATATCACTGAATTTATACATATGATAGCGCTTGAAATGAAAGAAAGGTCGATTTACGGCCAAGGCGATGTACAAAAATATAATGCACGGTTGTTAACGCCTAATGAAGATTTATTAACAAGAAAGTTAAATGCAGATGAGAAAGACGATAAAAATGCTAACACACTCAACGGTTTTATTGGATACAGCTCTGGTATTGGCAGTCTATTAGGATGCTGTGGTGGTAACAGAGAATAATAATAATTTATTTAATACGCATATTTTAACAGAGAATAACGGACTAATATAATAGTTTTAATAAATGTCTTGTCAATAAAAAAGTGTCTATCAATAAAAAAGTGTCTTATCAATAAAAAAGTGTCTTATCCTATACTGTGCCTTTTTATTGTTTATACTTTTCAATCTGTATAATAAAAAAGTGTCTTATCCTATACTGTGCCGTTTTATTTTTTAAAATAATATATCAATCTGTACAATAAAAAAGTGTCTTATTTAGTCCAAAAAAAGGCCAATCCTAGGCGCCCAGACTCTATGGCTCTCCTACTTAACTTTGATACTTTGATCCTCCATGGCCTATATATTAGCTAGCTATATGTTACGAAATTGATTCTATGCGGTGTATGCATTGAGTAGATCATTACTTGGATTATTAAAAAGAATCAAAGTCTGGAAGAGCTTTTGTACATTTATTGTTGTTCAAATTTTGGTGTGTGAGGAAAAAACAACAAGACCTCATCGACGATGATATTAAATAGTGGTGGTATCAAGGGAAACGTTGATGGGGGAAAAAATAATATTTTGGTGGCAAAAAGTAGTTTAACATTCGATCAGAAAACTAAGGCCAATGTTCAAACTCCGCTTCCATCTTCATGTATACTTGGTCTTGAGTTATTAGGTATACGTGGGCTATTGGGTACTTTAATTGTTATGACGATTGGAGGGCTTATGCTGTTTGCATATTCAAGGTTTAATGTATATTCTTCTTGTTGCAATCGGTTGTCTTATGTAATAATAATGTAGATAATCCGTTTCCATTCTATTATACTAAATTTTGTACTATTTTTTTAAGTTTTATATAGGGAATATTGGAAATTACCTTAATCATCACCACATGTATATAAATAACATTTAAAAACTTAAGTACAAACTTTAGTATATATATATATCCCTATATATTATCCCCTATATAAAACTTAAAAACATAGTACAAAATTTAGTATTCTTAATTTATTGCCCCCCTCAGATGGGGAAAAATTGGAAACGGATTATCAAACTAAAACGATGTAAAAAAAACAGTTCCTTCACATCGCAGTCATTGGTTTAAAATGATTGGCCGTGTTATTGATAAAGTTCAACTTGTTAAATGTGGCAAAACAACTTCGTTAAAAGAGATTCGCTCATTAAACGGTACCAATAATAATAAGAGTACTACTGGATATTGGATCGATCCAAATGAAAAGGCATTATATGTCAATTGTGGGTTACAACTTATGGAAGATGTTGATGGATTTGATGTTGAAGTAGAGTTTGTGCAATGAATACACTACATTATATTAATATTTAAAGCTAGGACCAGGTGGTATGGGTACAACTACTGCAACATCAAATGATTTATATTCATATAAACCATATATACATATATATATACTTTCATGAACATGGCTCATGACGTGGCTCGAAGTGTGAATAAATATATTATCATCATATACCGGCCCTCATCATCATATACCGGCCCTCATCATCATATTGTTCATACTCCTGGATCTATATATATCCCATCTTCTTGGAATCTTACAATCTTACTTCAACAGCCAACAGCTTCAGTATAGTGTAAGTAGCTATATCCCTATATAAAACTTAAAAAACATAATACAAAATATAGTATATTTACTATTGTGATGAAGTAATTTTAATTATAATAAATGTTATATTTTATTATATTCTATAATCTAGCTATACGAATTATTACGTAAAATAGTGCAGTACAATTAATTAGTGCATTATTAATAAATGATATATATACGTAATTATCCTATATAGATAGATAGGTCTGAAACTAAAACTTAACTCGCCCGAGCCACAGACCTTAATTTCAGATTTAAATGATCGATCATCATTTATGTTATTAGACAAGCAGCTTTGCAGCTTTCTGCTCGTGCACACATTTCACACAATTCTCTATTCCTTTTCGTCTTTCGTCTTCAACCTCTCCCATTTTCGTGGCAAAGATATGTACCATATAGTATATAGTATCACCCTTCTTTAGATAAAAAAAAATCTCTATCTCTACGTAATAATCACTACCAAGTACTATTAGACTAAAAAAACAAAGGTAATTAGTACAGGTTCGAAATGTCGTTCGGGGGGAGGAGTAGTTGAATATTATAAAATATACTACTACTATAGCACTGGGAGCAATAGTTATTATACTGAAAAAAAAAAAAAAAAACTATAATAGTGCAATAATAATACTGTATGAATATACGATATACGGTTAATTATTATGGAATATGGAAAAGAACTAGACGATACACATGTGGAAATCCAACCGGTAAAAATTGAATTTATCAACGGAGCGTGTCAAGATTGTCCAACAGGTCGTTATGTTTGTACCGACTGTAGCCTCGGAGACACGAAACATGAATAGAATCAAAGCTAAAACTTTTACTTCTGACTTACGTCGTCGTAGACGATCTAACGAGCCGATATACGATCAGATCCAAAAACCCATTGAAGAAGAAAAAGAAAAAACGGAAGAAGAAAAAACGGAAGAAGAAAAAGAAGAGGAACACGCAAATGATGAAATTGAGGAAGAAGAAAAAGAGTCAGATTATTTTAGGCTATGCATGAAACATTTTGACTCAATCATGCATGAAGAATATACCAAAAAAGAAGAAGTTTCAGAATATCACGAAAGAAGATGTACAATAAATCCATTGCATACGAACAATATTGCGACATCCATTGAATTACCAAACATACTTAAGCAAAAGGACAAGAACTACCAAGTAAACGAATATAACAACAAAATATTTGTTAAGCTAGAGGACAAAGAAGAATTGCAAAAACACGATCGTCATGAAATATCCAACATCCTTAGAACATATGCTTGTTTTGGTCAAGATGAAGATCTAATTATGTCAATTGCATTCTCAAAAAAGACAAATATATTTGCCACAGGAAGTGTAACAGGGGATGTCACAATATATGATTTACAAAGTAAATTGATGTTACACAAGTTTTCTCACAGCGACAAAAAAATTTTCTCCGTTGCATTTTCAGAAAATGGGACAAAACTTGCTGTTGGTGTAGAGGAAGAGCAAGAAGACCAAGCCGAAGTTCTGTATTCATATCGGGAGTTTCAAAAAAGATTTAAACAGCATCCAAGAAGTTGGTGGTGCTTTGGAAATTGTTGTGGTTCTTTGTGTTGCTTGGGCTATGGACCAGTGTTAATGGTTTCCGCCATGATTGTGTATGACAAAGATTATGATAATTGCTGTATATCCATTCTAGCAACAATCGCTAAGTCCATTAAAATATTTGTGAAAGCTCTTATTAATAATAAATATTTCTATGATCCATGGAATTGGTTTGAGCTCCCAATTTTAATTCTGTTTTTTTATTGGTTATTATCGTATCGGTATTACCACAATATCCGTAGCGACCTTGAGCCGGACATAATCCAAGCATTAAATGGCGATCAAATGCATTTCATACCGTTGCATACACTAGCATATTACACGACACAGGCGCAAGATCTGTTAAGCATGTTGTTCATTCTTGTTGGACTCCATTTATTGAAAACCATGCAGAAACTTCCTTATGGTGTTGGACCGCGGGTAATGGCAATCACTAAGACTATGGGAGACCGTAATATAATTCCTTTTTATTTGGTGTTATCAATTTTAATTGGAATTTTTGCTGGGGGTGCACATCTTGCATTTGGCAATGAAATTACCCAATATAGATTCTTTTCATCAAGCGTTGAAACGATATTTTTTTCAATGTACGGAGATTTTAATATGCCACTGGAGGAAATGCAAAACTCAAATGTCTATTTAGCGTATGGCTTTTTTGCGGCTGTTTCAATTTTGCTTACACTAATAATGATGAACATATTTATTGCTGTAGTATCAAATGTTTATGAGCGAATCGAACGCACTACCGAAATAATATATGAGAAACAGCTGGACAATTTTATGTTAGATCAGATTCCATATACTTTAGTTGAACAGCTTGAAATAGCTGAAGAAGGAGTACCATACGAGATCGCAATCGATGGTGAAGACCGTGATTGGAACGAAATAAAAAACGAGATTAAGAGATTGCGAATTCATTCAGAGAATGAATTGAGAAATATGGGGCGAAAATTGGAGACACAAATAAATGAAATTAAAAGTTTGAAGACAATAAAATTGAAGTCAGACAAAGAATTCAAAGATTTATTATTAAAAACATTGCGTGTTAACAATGTTACCACGGTATAAAAAAAATTACGACTTTTTCGTAAAAAATATGTTACTAAAATATCTCCCGTGGGTCATATATATACTTAATTCTTACTCATTAATTTAATAAAATTTTACTCCCTGTAAATAATATATATGTATATAAATGACATTCATTCTCTCATTCCTTCCATCACACTTTCTCTCTCAAAGTCTAGTATTCGTATATATAATTGATTGAAATGATATATATGCATAGATGTCTGCGCTCGTATGATATACTTCGTATCATACGTCGTATATAAAATTTGAAGAGTAAGAATTATCATATGAGTAAATTAAAAAATAAAATGATGATGAATGATTTTACTGAGCATCCACTTTTAAAGTTGTACAACATGGTTGATTACTCTAACTATTTCGATATCAAATATAATATTTATATAGATTAGTCTTAAATTGATTCACCCTCATACATATTTTATTTTACATTCTCGATCTCATACGCTTTCGTTTTGGTTTCAAATGTGCCATATCACTAATTGATTCAAATAACGCAAAAGAAAGATCCAACTCTTCAGATAAAAGTGCCGCACTTGCTTCATTGTCCTCCCAAGAAGAAGGCGATGAAGTGTTATAATTATTCACATTACTCGTATTATGTGCATGCCCATTGAATGACAAAGGCAGACTGAATTCATCCTTTCCAAATTCTGTTTTTTCATCATCCCACTCAACTCCATCGACTTTCTCATCGTCTTCTTCATTACGCATAGTATATACCCAATCTTCAGACTTTCTTCTTCTTTGCAACTGAGTAACATGCATAGGATTCCCTCCTTGAACATCATTGTTACTAAAAATGTCGGAATTGAGAAAAACATCGACATCGGAATCATGTAGTTGCTTTGATTCCCCTTTTTCACCAGCATTTCTTGCTATACTTGTTTGATTATTAACAATCGGCAATATTCCAATATTATAGTTTACATATGTTAGTGGTTTACTGTTACTAAAGTGTCTTGAATCATTTGTAATGCTGACGCAAATTGTAACGTCACGACCATTTATTTGCTCTGGATATCGTGGTGCATCAAAAAATAAGACACTTTCAGAAAATAACTCTAAATTTTGGGCATACAATTCTACTTGGTCAATTATTTGACCCTCCTTATTATACGACACAAATTGAAACAAAACACCAAGTCTAGGACTCTGAATAAACGGCCCACCAACGGCGTGCATTTTATTCTCATTATTTGTATGATGATGATCAATAACTACAGTACTAAGCGCCTTCAAGTAAATATCTCTACGTCTCTTCAACACCTTTGGATGTGAATAAGCGTAACATGGAGTGGTTTCTTTTTCATCGAGTATTGCCACACCGTCTTTAAGTGTAAATAAAATACAAAATTCACGATCTTTATGTCTTGAGCTAGGTTCGTTTAGATTTAAATCATCGAATGTTAGATCAACAGAAGTAGGTATTTTACCACATTTGCTTTTTAGCTGCGGTGTATTTAAAAATACTTTTTTACTTGTAGTACCACCAAGTAGAAGCCCGTTGACACTGGATGAAGATGTTGCCTTAGGTAAGCGATTCGCAGTCGTAGAATCAGCATACAGCAAACTGACAGTAACTTGTAACTGCTCTGACATTTTTGATCGCTGCTGTTTTGGTATGTGTATACGTACGGATGTTTTAAATAACCGCTTTTCTTTTGCAGTTCGGGTGCGTTGCTCAATAGGTGGTTGTGCAATAATTTGTAAATATGGCATCTTTTTCTTCGTCGTCATATTAAACATCGTAATAACTACTCAAAAATAAATACAGAAAGTATTAAATATTTGTTTATTTTGCATCTATTTTCAAATAGATTTTCGATAAGAGTCCGTCGTTTACAAACTTTAAATATGTTTTATGTATGTGTCTAAGAAGCATTTTCCGGTGTGGTGTATTGGGTGGTCGTAATGACGAACATTATTGTTATCTTATATTTATTATTTTTTTTTTTTATATTATTATTTATTATTATTATTATTTTATTATTTATTTTTTTATTATTACTATTATAATAATTTTTTTATTATATAAACCTTCTTATTATTACTACCAATATTATTAATTATGTTACTATTACACTTAATAATAGTAGAGGTCTTCTTTTGTTCTCTGACCATAATAAATATTGTATTTGTATGTTTTGCTTATTTAGCATAACACTGCACGAGATGTTGGACACAGAAAAGTTACGGCAGCAGTAATGCTCCGTACGTGCTACCACCATGGTGGTAGACTATCCGAATACTTGCGTGTGCTCAAGTTACGAGGTAGTTGTTTAAAGTTTGTGAAGAAACCAACACCCGAACAAGCTAAAAATTAAAAATACACGTAATTAAACTAAACTAAACTATATTCAATCCGGATTTGAATATTCACAAACCCATGGATACTAATAAATTCTCGTACTACTACTACCAATACTACCACTACTACTACCAATACTACATGTCGTCTACTACGTTGGTACATGTAGTAATAGAAGTACTCGTAGTATAATAAGAATTATAATAATAAATTAATAAAAAAAAAATTATTAAAATGATGAACGTTAAAAAAATAAAAATAAAAAATATCCCAATTATTTACTTATTATTATTATTACTCGTATAAATTAAATATATACCGTATTATAAAAGAAGTAATAATAATAATAAATAATAATAATAAATAATAATAATAATTTTTTTTATTATTATTATTATTATATTATATTATTGGTTATTTTTTTTTTAATATTTTTTCCCGAATGTAGTATCGTGTACATACATACCCCTCGTAGCGGAATTCGAATGTACCTAAAAATACCAATACTTAATAGCGTAAAATTCACAATAAATTCAGTACATACATTTGGGTATATTATCCTCAACAATAAATTGTTTACCCCAATATATATAATTAATATAAAAGTGTAACTAAGAAAGAAATTTACTTCTACAGAATGCCGGGAATGAGATTTCAATCTAGAAAATCCAGCAGTACTTCAACAAGTGCATCAAATACTGGTAACCAACAATTGGAACAACAACCATTGAATGTTGCTTTACGACCTTTATTTGGCGTTGGAAATGATATTAAAAATATGATTGAACCAGAAGAATCGACTTCTATCTCAGAACTTTTATCAAGTTCATCATCATCACTATCAACGCATAGTATAGATTTTGTTGATTTACAAACAAAAAGCATCAAACAAAGACCAAAAAGAAAAGCTCCTACAGCACCACTACCTTCTGGAAGATTTGTTTCAAAACCATCTGCAACTACACACGAATACAACAAAGACAATCACAATATTGAGAATATCGACGATGAAAACATCAACAAAAACTGCCTATCCAGTACTGACGTTTTTATGAATAAAAAGGTTAAAATAATGAATAGTGACGAATTGGAGGATAATCTTAAGCCACGAAATAACGTTCCGATACCAACACCACAAAAGGAACTTAAGAATAAATTTCATAATGAGGATAATTACAATGATATAAAGAAAGTTATTCCAAATAATATAGATGATATGCTTATTATGAATAATACAAAAGTCAATTTTGCGCAAAATAATTACAGCAATGGAAACAGTAACAATAGTGTTTTTTCTATAACAACGCCAAAACCATGTCAAAGTAACATTGTTCTCGGTGGGAAAATAGAAAACAGTACGGAGGAAGTAGAAGATATAGCGCATCCCGTTTTAAATGAAAAGTTTGCCGATGGTAGAATTCATGTTGTTGCACGATGCAGACCAAAAATAAAAGAGGATGATTATGCTGATATAGATACGTATAAAAAATCTGTTTATGCAGACCAAGAAGAATGTAAAATTACATTAAAGCGCGATTTTTGCCAGGATCGTACATTTGAATTCGACAACGTATTAGGTGAAAATTCTACACAAAAAGAGACATTCCAGATTATTGCTGAGGATGTGGTAAAAAGTGTGGAAAAGGGGATAAATGGTACAATCATGTGCTATGGGCAAACAGGTGGAGGAAAAACATACACTGCATTTGGTACAAAATTAGGAACAAACACTGCTGGAATTGTTCCTAGATGCATTCAGCATTTATTTAGATATGCAAAAGTTATTAATGGAATTGAAGGTCAACGAGCAGTAATACGCGTGTCACTATTACAAATTTATATGGAAAACATAACTGACTTACTGCGAGGAGATTGCACAACAAAATATAAATACAACCCATTGTTATCAAAACACCAGCAAAAACAGCAACAAAATCATTTACAAATACGCGAAGATGCACAGGGAAATATTTTTGTTCAGGATTTATCATGTATAGAAGTAAAATCTCCCGAAAATGTATTGAGCATGGTAAAACAAGCTATGGATGGTCGTGTAAGTGGGGAAACAAAACAAAACAATGCAAGCAGTCGTAGTCATGCCGTTTTACAACTTCATTTAGAGCAATCAATTCCATTCAGTGATGAAGAAAATAAAATGAATGAAGATAATCAAAAAAATACTTTCGACAATGGTACTGTGCTTTTAGAAGGGGAAAAAGTTGTGAAAACACGGTATTCAACATTATCGATAGTTGATTTGGCTGGAAGTGAACGAGTAGCAAAGTCACAATCTAAAGGTCAACGTCTGCAAGAAGCTAGGAAAATCAATAAATCAATCGCAGCATTAGGAAATTGTATTTCTGCTTTAGCAGAAGCACATAGTAGCAACAAAGTAGCGAAATCAAAACGTCATATACCCTTTCGTAACAGCCAGCTTACTAGACTATTGACAGATTCTTTAGGTGGAAATACACGTACATGCCTGTGTGTCAATGTAGGCCCTGCAATGGCAAACTTTGAGGAAACATATGCATCAATGCTTTTAGCAAGGCGGGCTATGCAGGTAAGAAACTGTGCCGAAATAAACGAAGCGCACGAACTAGTTCAAGAACCTATAGAAGTGGAGAATGAAAAAGAAGAAATTTCTGAGCCTCACAATAAACTACAAATATCAACATTAAGTGAAGAAGATATTGAAACCAAAGAAAAAACATTGTTAATCGCTATGTCCACACCACTAGCATCAAAAAAAAAAAGTTTTTTTGGTGATAGTACTGACAGTTTTGATAGGATTGAGAGCAACAACAACAACAGTTTGCAGAACGATAACAGCCACTTCTTAATCAAAGACTATAAAAATGATCTTGAGTTGAAGATTAAGATAATCGAAAATAAAGAAGCCGAAAACAAAGATTTGAATAACATAAATGAACAAAGGAAGATCCAAATAGAAAATTTAAAATGCGAAAAAAAAGATTTAAATGATAAAATATTAAATTTAAAAGGGGTCATCAGTCAGTTAGAGCACAAGCTACAGGAGCAAAAGCAACAGATTAATATAATTAACAATAGCAATAATAATGATAATGTGGGATGGGAAGTAAGAGAACATGAATTAGTATCCAAATTTACGTCAATTATACACAGTTTACAGATGGAAATAGCAAAACAAAACGTTTCTATGGCAAAGCTAAGAAAATCAGTATCAAATGGCTCAAAACAATGAAAATAACATATGATAAGTTACCTGGTACCACCTACATCTAGGGTGAATTTATGAAGGTGACTATATATAAAACTTAAAAATATAAAATCATTATACCATGGTATAACTTATGATATATATATAAATTAATTCTTACTCATTTATTTAATAAAATTTTATTCCCTATAAATATATTTATAAAATTAATTCTTATTTATTTAATAAAATTTTATTCCCTGTAAATATATATATAAGTGATGTTCATTCTCCCGTTCCTTCAGTGTTATACTTTCTTTCTCAAAGTCTAGTATTCGTAGCTGTTGTTTTCATCTTCATCATCATCTAATTGTTGATTTCTTCTTTTTTTCATTCGTGATGCTATTGAGTCTTCTTCTTCATCTGTCAATACGCTATCATTTCTTCTTTCACTTTCACTTTCTCTCGCATTGTTCCTTCTCTCTTTTCTTTCCATTTTCTTTTCGCTTTTTCTTTCCTTTTTTCTTCTCTTCTCACTACCACTTTTGCCATTCCCTCGTTCCCGTTCCCGTTCCGTTTCCCTTTCCATTTCATTTTCTCTGTCCGTTTTTCTCTCCTTCTCTCTACCACTTTTGTCGTTCCCTTGTTCCCTGTCTCTGTTTCTTTCTCCCACCATTTCCCTTTCACTCTCTCTTTCCCATGTTGCTATTGCATCAATGTCAATTGGCAAGGATTCACAATCGTTAGGGACATGGTTATTTATTTTTATTGAATTTATGTCGATGGATTGTGATTCACTAGTTTCACTACTATTTTCCACATTGTTTATATCTTGGTCTGAAGTGTGAGTCAAGGTTGAAGATATGTCGTCTATGATATCTCTTGGCGTATCTAGGTCTGCTGGCGAGTATGTTCTATTCATAGATTGTTGTGCTAGTGGAACTGACAGCGATTGGCATTGGTTTTGGGTGGATCCATTAGGATTATGTGACTTAATGAGCAAGAATTAATTATAATATATAAACTTTAATGTTCAATTATGAATAAGATGTTAAGTTTTAACTTTTAGAAAAAGAAAATCCACATTTTTTATTCCATAGAACAAAGTAATGCAGCACCTCTTAACGCCCAATGCTGCGGGCGACTTTCTCTAGTTGGTAAATCGATCATACAAATTAAGTGCAAATCTGTTCTCCTAGGATATTTGTACAATGGACAACGATATGGGCCATATGGTCCATATTCTCCAGCACTACCACGCTTTTGTGTCGATGTTACTGCAGTCACAAAAAGAACAGGTAAAACAGCAAATAACTTTTTTGGTTCCGATTCTACCAATGAATTGTCTGGTTTACTCCATGCACAGCCATCTAAGAACAGGCCATAAATGTATACACCTTCACTGGGTGCTTTCTTAACATTGGCTTTTCCTGCAAATTCCGTAACTTCAGCATGTAATACTACATCATCTAAAGACCATCTTTCCTTCGCATGCGCTCTTGTGACCTCTTGTTTCATTGCAGTCAAAAATCCTTGTGCATTGAAGAAATGTGTTATACTGAAACATGATGGTCGACCTTTGGTTAACCATGTTGATAATTGTTCATTGCGCTCCACTAAATTTCCAAACCATACTCCTAGATTTGGACTCAACCAAGATAGTTCATTTCCACTTGGGGTCAAAACCCAACTTGGTGGCACCCTTGCATCATACATTGCATTCATGCTCTCCATTAACCTAGAAGTCATGACGACCTCGCCCCTGATAGCTTGCATTAGTATGGTTAACGTATCTCTTACAATCTGTATTACAACTTGTAATCTTTGAACTTCTTGGAATAAAAATACATTTAGAGGAACGTCAAGTCCACCTAATTTTTGTATTTGACCAGTATACACATCTGTTATATATCCAGTTGGCAATTTTTCCAACAGTTCCTTGGCTTTTTCTATAACTACTTCCTCTCTAGTTTTCCCACTTCCACCAGATGAAGTTTTCGGTTGTGTTTCGAGTAGCGTGTCCAATAGTTCCCTAACTTCCTTCATACGATAAGTCATATCTGCATTTGGATGTAACCCAAATATTTCTGGCGAGTCTACCTCAGGGAACGTGCTTAAATATTGTCGATAGATATCAATTTCCATCCCGTCTGGAATTGAATATGTAAAATCTTTCGGCATGTTGCCAACCATATTTACCGGATTAAAATTGAAATTTGGAGCTAAAGTACTTGGAGTTAACCAAGCTTCAGCGTAAGTACTAAATAGCCGTCTATCTAAATCATCCGTTATTTTGCCACCATATTGTACCTCTGAAACAATGTATTGCATCGTTGGCCATGAGATTTGTTGACTATACAAATGTTTCTCCAAGAACGTTGCGCACGCACCTAGATCAGAAGCATTAAATTCATACGGAATGCACCACCCTAATGCACCAAACTTTCTCCTTTCCATAATAATGCTGTGCAAAAAACATAAACCAAATAACAATGTACGCCATTGTGGCGTATCAACACGTTCTAATTTTTCTTGATCAACGAAGGCACTATAGTTATGCAACATACCCGCTCGTAAGCCAGCTGGCGGTTCGTTTGTAACCTTCATTGAACATTGTAATAATCCTAATGGAAATTGTGGATGAGGTTCAGTTGTTAAGAACAATCTAAAACTATTTACTGCTTCATTGCCGCTCTCTCCATTATTTGAGCCAGTTTTTCTCATTTTAGCCAACAGATCTTCCAAAGTATTCACAAAACTCAATCCTAAATGACAGTTCTGCAACAAAACCCAGGTTCCACCAACAAATGCTGTGCTAATAGCCTTTAATGCATATGGCTCCTGACCTTCACCCAAACTAACTGTGCCAACTGAGGTTTTTAACTTACGACTTAATGCATAAACATCCTCTGTAGGATCACTGCCAGCACTCAACAAGAAAATTACAGGAGAAACACTGTTGGTTAAAGGAAATATTTCATCAATTGTATCAGTTTGTGGATCAACATATTTTGGACCTAATGCCGGCAATTTGGTTGAGGACCCTTTGACTTCAATTTCCTCTAATCCTCGGACAAACTCTAATGCCGCTAAGATAAAACGATCCGGTCTTAGCGATCGAATCAATAATAATTTTAGAAAGGCTCCTCGGGCTTGTCCCTCAGTTGGAAACCGAGCGCCAATTTCTGGCGGACTTACTGTTTCTGCTGCATTTTCTTCCCACCAGCGCCTCCATTGTGTCTCACCGCGAACCATATCATCAGATAAACTTGTGAAAAAAGAACTTTCTTGTGATAAATTAACTATATTGAGCCATACCGAAGTCTCCAGCCAATCAAATGGTTTAGGTTTGCTGGTACCTGCATCTAATGCAGCCCCACCTTTTAACAAAAGCATAACCTCACTTTGATCTAGGACATTGGCAGTAACCAACATTTTGCAGACTGAGATCAAAATATATGCTAATCTGTCCACACCATACATTGCTCTATTCATATATTTATATACATCATATGTCATAGTTTCAATTATATTTGTAACACGCTTCGATGCTAAATTAGCTTTCTCACTTGTATCCATGCTTTTGTTAAATATTTCAATAAATTGCGTAAGTGATGTCAAATACATATTATTCACAGCAGACATGTCTACGACACTGAAGTACAAGACCGATGCGCGTGTAGCCACTGCGCGATATTGTTCACGTTTTTCATTAATGGCAACTTTTGTTTCTTGTGCAGCAACCAATTTCTGTTTCACCTCTGTTGCCTTAGATTTCGTTTCGTTCAAAACTTCGATTAATTCGACATCGTCTAATAAATTTCCTTTATTCGCCGTTAGGCGAGACAACAATTGTTGGTCCAATAATAATAATGATTTAGTATTTTCGGCGACACTTGATAATACTTCATTTAGTTGGTCTTCTAAAATTCTTTGCTCTTTTTTAATCACGCGACCCAATAATTGCTCTTCCAAACCTAACAGGGTTACGGTGAAATCAACTACTGTGATTCTAGCTTGGATTTCAGGGCTAAAATGTGGATTAGGCAAACGTGTAGTCAAATACATTGAGAATTTAGGATCATATTCGCATAACTTATCACCCACTTCAATATACATCGAGCGCGCTTTTTTTATAATGTGTTTCTCCATAATTGGTTCCAGCATCGGATCGATTTCTTCTACAATACCAGTGATAATTAATGCCATGCCATCTGACAGACATTGTTCAATTTGATCTTTTAAACGGTTATGATCCAAAGTAGTCGAACCAAACAACGGCATGCGATCTACCTCTTTTCGTAAAATCCAATCAACGCCTTGTCCTTGAGGATCAATCAACAGAGGGTAACGCGTTGCTTGAGTGACTAAAATTCCATTATCGATTGATAATGGATCTGTTGGTAAACCTTGAACATTCCATTCTCCCATCATACCTTGATCTGCCAAGAAGTCTTTCAAATCTATATTTTCAGTCGAAGGTATTTTGCGTTTATGTAAATCATTTCCAACCCTACCTTTTATAATCATATCTCTATATGATTGATTAAAGGGGCCACAATATGAAACAAAAGCAGACGCAGAGGCACAATCACCGACAAGACGTTTGATTTCATCAGCGAATTTTTTGCTGTCTTCCTTCCAACGTTGTCGTTCACCAGACAACCCATCAATTAATTGAGTCGCCATTTCCATCTTACGCCTAGTTTTATTAGCATTGTCTTCAATAGCCTGTTTCTCTGCCATTTTACTCTCAAATTGTGCTTGTAACGCATCTAATTTTGCTTTGCATTTGTCTAGACGTTGTGTTGCCTTCTCTAACTCCCTATTCGCAGCATCCAATTTTGCGGATGCAAGTGCCAACTTTTCTAATTTTGGTTTAACCACTTTTGATGCATGGTGATACATTGCCATTGCACGTACCCATGAACACAATCCTTCTGCAGCCCGACTTGCATTTCTAGCAACAGATGGTAGAAATGATTCTAATTCTAAATACGGACTTAACAGTTCCATGGTCTCTTCGTTCATATTATCCTTCTCGTATTGTGAGAAGTAAAATAATGATTTTAAGAAATGTGCATCGGTTAGCATCCCAGCTTTAATTATAGTGTAACTATTTTGCAAAAACATAAACGTTTCCTTATCTTTACCAATGCCCATTGTCACAGGGGCCTTTTCAACTTTAGCCATAGGTTGCATGCGTAAAATTGATACACAATCGAAGACTAATTTGATTATGTCAGACGGCTTCGGTAGTTTCTTTAATTCATTCAAATCCGCTGGTTTGATACTATTTACAGCCTTTTCAGCTTCATCCAAAAATGGCTGTGCTTTATCTAAATCAGCTTGACATGCTTCTTTCTCAGTTGCAATTACCTTCGACTCATTTTCACAACTGTCTCGAATCAACCCAACAGCTTCACTTTCTTTTTTTGCTTCCAATGAACTAACTTGCAACGTCCCTAACATGGCAGAGCATTCTTTATCAGACGCTTTTAATACTTCTTCTTGTTTTGCAAGCTCCACTTTCATTTCCTCAACATCGGCAGCACCTTTTAATAACTTGTCTAATCCTAACTTAACCCTGGACTCTTTTGTCTTTACTTCATCTATTTTCTCGGTGTACATTTTTTTGTATAAAGCAAGATATGATAAAAATGCCTTCGGTGTTTGATGCACGTGCCTTCGCATTTTTTGAAAATAACTATCACAGGTTTCGACAATTGTAGCATGTGTTGTTCCCATGTGCTCCGTTAATTCACCCAGAACTGATTTGTCACACTCTAATTTATCGAACGACTGAATGTAACCATTTGCAACTCCGACTAATGCTTCTTTTGGCCACGCTAAAAAGAAATCAATAGTTGTGCCATTAATTAACCCTGGGAATTTCCTGGCCCTCTCTGCAAAGTTTGGATTCATAGGCGACATACACAGCACAATATGTAAGTTCTTTCGAACGACATCAACAAAATATTTAACAAGATTTTCGGTATTATCTAAAGCATCCGGACGTTCTCTTGCAAATTCAGCCCTTAAATCAGCAACCATCAAATTCATTTCATCCTTTGGAAACAACCCTGCAACTTCACCAGTCATTAGTAGTGAATTAATGTACTCTAAAAATTCTTCATTTATAATATCTGTATCCGTAAAAATCCATGTAATTCCCTTTCCTTGTTGCCCAGCTGTTTTGTACAATTCTCTCATGTCTTCCATCAAAGAAGATACATTATATGCTTTTGTCAAAGTAATTTGGAAGGTTCTTTGTCGGGCTATATATGCAGCAAGCTTTGTTGATGAACGTTTCCCACTGCCACCTACACCGATTAACAATGCATTACCACGGTCACTACCGATAATACGAGATACACGCAACATATGTCGAAGTGCATCATCAAATAGAATCAAATCCATCCGTTCAGCAGGACGTTCTTCGTTGTGATTTGCTAAAAACATTTGTGCAATAGGCCTCACATCTTGCAATCTTCCAGCCCGCTCATAAATCCTAGGAGCCTCGCTTATCAAGATGCCATCTTCGTCATACTCATCTTCTCTTAGGAAGTCAACAAATAATGGATATTCATCTTTAGATTGAATGTTACTTGAAGTACCACTGCCATACGCTTTATTCATGACATCATCAATTTGTTTGCTGAAACGCTTTTTGTCTACGACATCTGTTAACTTGTCACTAAAAACACGTTCACATTCATGCCTCCATAACTGCAATAGCACCTTTTCATTCGCTATTGTAGAACGAGGGGATCTCAATACACCTTGGAAGACACGAGATAAGTCTCTCATATTAAACACATAAAAAAACTTACTTGGCGTTGGCAAAAAATGCTTTTTCACCCATTGCCACAAAGCAATGGTTGCACCAGTTAATTTTTTTGCAGAGTCTTTCAAATTTCCTATTTTTTTCGCTTTCTTTTTCCCTTTCTCTGGTTCAGCTTTTACAGCTGAACCGAATCTTCCATTTAACATTTGTCCATAAATATCGTCTATAGATGCTGTTGTTGGCACTGTCATGTTAAAAATAAAAAATAGTTGTTTCAGTCTGGATGGCAAATCATTTTTACCACCTGCTGGGTTATTAGCAGCAGCAACAAAGGTGAGATCCTCTACATTTTTTAAGTCTCCACGTTTATCTTTGTCTAAGAAACAAACCGTATTTGTAGCTACAATTTGCCTAACGCATTCTAATGTTGGTTGGTCACCCCATTCATTGACTTCAGGCATATTCAAATCATCTAGAAATACAGTCATTAATTTTCCATTTGGTGGACCAAATGTTTTACCCCCTCGCTTGTCCAGCTCACCCTCGATAGACGATTGGAACATGCCACCAGTAGTAGCACTACTAAAATTCATTTTCTTCAACTTTCTTTTTTCGGCATCAAATTTTTCAAAAAACATCAGCGCTGTGACAGTTTTAGCTGTACCAGCTTCACCGATCATTAGTGTTGGATATTTTTTATTATGCAAATGATTCAATATGAATTCACTTCTTGTAGAGTCTAATGTTGGAATTAACAAGTTTGAGAAATCTAGGCTATCTCCTTGCCACGTTGGATACTTCCATTCTGGTGCACTCCATCTTGACCACGTAATAGATTCGCGATCAACAAAGTAATCATATATTGTTGGACTATCTTTTCCTTTCCCCTCTGGTTTTGGCATTTCGTTACTTACAGTGCGTAAATATGCATCCCATTTTACTCGATCATCAATATCTAACCGACCACCAACGCTCCACGTTAACGAGTATAAGAATAAACGCTCTACTTCTTGTTCTAAATCGGAAGGAGAAATCGATAAATTCGCGTTATCTAATAGCGCACCTAGCAATGCGCAACACCCTGCAATAATACTAATGCGAGTAGTTTTAACAACTTCTTCACATTTCGTGCGAATAAATGCAAATGCAGCACCTTCAGCATCAGTTGCTTGGCCAGGACCACCAATAATTGACATAAAAAATTGTACTAAAGCTGCCTGTTCCGTTTCTGGTCTTTTTTTTATCCATGCTTGTGCGTAAGGCCACCAGTCTAAATCTGTGTCGGAAACGTAAATAATTCCTACCCGACTGACAGTTGCTGGAGATGCGTTATTCAAATTTTCAACTTCAAACATCAACTTGACGTTGTCAGTCATTGGAATGCGATCGCCATTTGCCAAAGTCAGTAATTTATTATCATCCAACACTGTATTTAAGTTTTCAATCCAAATTGCATCTACCGGACCATCGCAAACAATCCAAGTATGAAATTTATTTGTACGTTGATTAGATTTACTCCACATCATTGCAAACACACCATCCATCCATTCGCCACTTAGCTGATCCGTTTCACCAAACATCTCATCTGCGTTTATAGCCTTTGGATTCATACTAACAATTTTGAATGGAAATCCTTGTATGCTGCTTAAAGATTTAGACAAAGTTGAAATAATAGCACTTTTTCCACCACCAGCTGGCCCAACTAGCATAATACCATGCCTAACAAGATACGTATCGTACAATTGTTGAACTTTCTGTAACCATGGAGCATGCATAATAAACCCGCTTTTATTTACAGTAGTTTCTATTGCATCCTTCAGCTCTTTACCACCTGCACTGCCTGCTGGAGGTTCCATACCAGGAAATAAATCCGCCAGCAATGAAAGAAACAATGGAGTGTCTTGTGATACCATCTTACTTAAATTCATATCACGTAAAGTACCCATCATCAGCAATGCTTCATCTTTATCTACATTATCTCGCTTCACTTTTCCTGCAGTTCTTAATACGGATAGAATATTTCGTAATCCGAAATCATAGTGCCTTTGTTTACTTAACTGTTCCTCACATAATCTGTATAAAACTCTAAACTTTTTTGCCAGCTCACTGAAACGACTGTAACCAACGGCACATAATTTTACCCGTATAATAATTTCTCGATCTGGTACCATCATCGCAACACTTCTGAACAAGACTTTTAAATTTTCTGGTAATTCCTGTCTGCCTTGATAACCAGGGTTCATAGTTATAAAATAACCAACTATTGGATCCATTTCTATATTAGATGCATCACCTGGAAATGCGAACTTCGTATTAGATGTTCGCTTAGCATTTGTTATAGCTAAAACTTGCTGCGCAACAACGCTTAAAGTTGGTAATCGAATACGATTAAACTCATCAAAACAGCCCCATAAACCAGCTTGACACAAGCCTTTAAATATTTTTGCCATATCCATGTAACTATGGTTATCTGTACAATTTGTCACTACGACATATAATCCCAACGCACGCCCTAAATCTTTCACAGTTTCTGTTTTACCAGTACCAGCTGGACCAGCTGGTGCACCACCTAAACACATACCCAACGCTTGACTCAATGTTATGTAAGCCCGGTCAGTTAATGGTGTAATAACAAGACGTTCTTTACATCCTAAATATTCATGGTTGTAATTAAAGTCGACATCGCATATGGATATGGTAATTGCACCTTCACCTAATTTATCAGATGCCGTGTCAGGATAGAAATAGAATCTGGCCTGCTTTAACCATTCAAAATCGTTTGCACTACTAACTTTTCTTTCTTTATACAGGCGTGTTAGGTCAGCGAACACGTCTCTTTGGTGTACTTGAATAGTAATTAAAGTTTCAATTTTTTTACGGTTCATTTTTGTACCTAAGTCACCCAGAGTCCAACTTGATAACTCTGTCAAAATGGACAATTGTTCCTTATTGTTATCTTGCATAGCATTCTTGCTAGTTCTACATTTTTCAAGCGCCTCTGTGCATTGTAAAGTCCAATTGACTTGTATTCCTAATAGTGCAAATTGTGCTGGATATTTATCTACAAATGTGCGTAATTCCATATCTTCAAGATTTTCATCACAAGCATTTTCTGCAATATCTTTCATCGTGACTTGCATACTGCTTAAAAGTTTGCTTAGCCAATCCTCAATATTACCAGAGGTAACAACTGGTTTTAACAACGCAATAACCTCCTCATCATTTCCATTTGAATTAACTAATTTAACAATATCGGATTTTTTTTTCCCATCATGTATAACTCGATTAACACTATCAAATAACTTTTCATAATAAATTTGTACAGCTTGTGGATCTGATCCACGACTCAAAATCTGGAGCAATACGCTATTGGACACAAAATAAAAACGTGGAAATTTACTGCGTTTTTGCTCCAGGTACCCATCTAACGCTTTTTGGCATTTTTCCAATTCTGCATACATGATTGGCAACTGGTTCTTCAATAGTTCGTTTGCGCAACAATTTACAACATTGTGAGTTTCCGCTGCTTTATCCATTACTTTGCTCCAATCTTTATCTATCTTGGCAAATTTTTTAGCTTCGACTGGCATTTGCTTCATAATGTCACCACCGGTAAAAACGCTTTCTAAACTCTGCCATAATAATTGTACCTTTATCCATAACTCTAATGTATCTGCTGTATCACTTAACATTGATAACATAAGCGTAATCTTTTCTTTGAATGGCCCAACGTGACGCATACTTAACATGGTCTGCAACGCCAACTGTGATTCATCTAAATCTTCAATAACCTGCCCATATCCCTTCAATAATGGAACCTTCTTATTTTTCCATTCTTGAAAGTGGAACGAATCGGTAGCCCATTTCCCTTTTACATCAATCATTTTCACGTTGATTTGCATTTGCTTATCTGCCCCATCACAAATTTCTTCTATATCTTCTTTCACCCCCAATATATTTGCGTCAAGAAGGGTCTTTAATTTCAATTCATTTGGATCAACATGAAAAGTGGTTCCTGTTGCCGCCATGACTTCTTGCCAATGTCTATTTTGTATACTGTCTTTACTTAATTCTTGAAGCAAGGGCAAAACTTCTAAGAAGTTTGAAATGCGCTCGGAAAGATCGGTATACGCATCCCAATCTCTCAAGCTCCTTGGTAGTTTTCTACATCTCATATCATACGCTGAAACAGCCTCAGACATCCCTTCTATACGCTCTGTAACCTCATTCCAAACGTAACCGTTGTATTCTGTCATAGAATTCCCAACTTCAGTGTATAAACTATATAATAAGGTCAACAAACCAAGTTCTTTTTTCGTCTTCGTCAGCTCGCTATAATCAGTTCGACGTATTGCAAACAAATCTTCACCACCGGCGTAGACTTCACGCTTCCGCTCCAAAATCTCATATTCATCTTTAAATCGTTTCAGCCTAACAACAGCCTCTTTTGCGTTAATTCCAGGCACCCCTGGACCGTATTGTACATATCGCTGACGGAATGAACGTACATCGTCAGTAAAATCACGCACATCAGCAATCAGGGTCTTCTTGAAGTTACCTTGAATACTTGACAGTGTATCTGAAATCTCCTCGGCATAATCAGATAATTTTCTCCAATTAGATCGAATAACACTTTTCTGATCCATTTCTTCTTTGTCAACAATTCCACCTGGTAAGTACATTTCTAGTAAACCATACATGTCCAATATTGGCCCAATTTCCAGTTCAATTGACGATTCACGCTCTCTCACTTCCTTCAGTACGTTCATGACAAAGCGCAGCGATTCTAAATCTACGACATCTCTAGCCAATGAGTTTGTAGTCTTGCGGATGTATTCCTGCAATGCTAGCATTTGTTCTTTCGCTTGTTGATGTACCTTATCAGAGTATTGTACTTTCCATTGCCGGCACTCGTTTCTTAATTGTAATTTGATGTTTTTGGTATTCAAGGACAACGCACCAATAACATGCATTGGCGCTACAGCTTCAATATCAGCTTCTACACCCATGAATCGTTTTAATTCACTCTCAAAATCTTCAATTGCTGGTTTTTTCAACATAAATTTTCTATATGCAAGTTCCATATCATCTTTCCATAACCAGTCGTACTCACGAAAACGTATGAGGTAGTCATGAACTTGATTTCTAGTCCCAAATAATGCACCCGTTAACAATAAAACAACTTTAACAATTTCAACGTCTTCACCAATACGGACAAAAAAAGGCATTCGCTCGTTCTCTGGCACTTCAGCTTGGCCCCATTCCCATATTGATTTCGTCACACGCAGGACTGCTAGTGCACCCTTATTTACTGCACGCTGTATATCATCTAATGATGGCGATAGCCTAACAGATGGCACAGCCAATTGCACATCGACTTCAAAAAATGGCCTTTCAACAAATAAAAACCCACTTCCAGCACGTGAGCATATACGCTTTTTCAATTCGCTCAACGAATTTTTTGCACTATTCAGCAAAGCTGTGTACATCATGTTATTATAATGGCGATGTAACTTTGCGATTTCCAATTCTGAAACTGGTTCTAATTGCTTCGCAATCGTATAATTACGGACTAATTCTATAATGTTGTCTACTGCTGTTTCAACCTCACGATTTTTTGCCTCTAAAATAGTTGTATGCTTTTTAACGTGTTTTTCTTGCATCACCACAAATTCATCTAACGCTACACCTTTGTCGCGCGGCAACTCTACTAATACTGTCCTTGTGACTAACTTCAAATTTTTAGAGATCCGGTTGTCAATTATATCATTTAAATTAAGTATTAGCTGCTCCAACTTTTGCATACCTTGCATTGCATGATGTTTATATGCATCAATATTCATGGATGTCCATGTTAATGTTATCATACCGGGGCGCAATTTAAAATCTAAGTCGGCTACATGCGGTTGTAATAATACTTTCATAACTGGCAGTATTTTACTCACGATACGTTCATATTCTTCAAGTAAATATGCTAAATCATTGTAATATCCCTTAAATTTATCTTCTTGCAACAAAACAATCTTTGCACTTTCAGGTATATCAATTCCAATGCGTGATAAGCATTTTGCCTCTCTAATAAGCTGTAAAATCTCTGGATCAAAATTTACGTATAATTTTTTTGTCTCAGGGTGACGTATAATTAATGTTGCCTGCAAACCTGCTTTAGCGCTTTCAACACTTCGACACCATGCTTCATACCATAAATATTCGAATGCTACTAGTGTGCGTGCAACTTTATTGTACGTTTTGATAATTTTCCGTGAGTCTTTTGTAGCTAAAACAGTCGGATTACTTTCAAAACGTCTCATAGGCTCTTCAATTCTCTTAAGCAAATGTCGACTCCACATAATATTACCAGCGACCGGAGGCATATTCCTGGGTATTGGTGGATTGTGTTTGTACTTCTCGTATATTTCTTGAACAGTTGTTAAATCCAAGCCGTAATTATGAAATATTACAGTAAATTTTCCATCTAGATCATTTTTTAAACTTTCACGTTGTAAAATGGTTTGAAATTGCTTTAACAAAGCTAACGATTGCTCTATACTTGTAATATTTTCAAAACTTTGATTTATAAATTGTTGTAACGAGCCTTCTAAATCGGAAATGTGCACATTAAATTCAACATAATCTCGATCAAATTTATTATTATGATAGTCTAATAAATCATGCCTTTTACCTTTGAATTCGTCAATAATACCATGAAATGTCGAAATTAAGCCTTCCATACCTTCTAACTTATGGCTACCTAAACTTTTAAATTGGTGTATGGTTGAGAACATATCGATTAGTTTAATAACACGCCTACAAAATAAGTCAAATTTAGAAAACATCTGAGTTTCGCTAAAATCAAATTGTTTACCTTTCGGCATTGTTAATAATTTATCTTTGGTTATACGATATTGTTCTTGATATGCTTCATTTAAATGTAAACAGGATTCCAACTTTTCTAGCATACTTTCTGGATCGCTGTCCCACAATTTTTCAGATATTATTTCACCTTCGTTTGTGATGTGGCGCCTACAATTAGTAATCATTTGGTTCGTGATCTTCATAAATAAACCTGTCATTCGTTCCGTCGTATTGTAATATCGTGCAATTGTATGTATCATTTTAATACTGTTTAACAATGCAGGCAACGCATCGACAACAGTTTGTGGCGTGCCATTGTACAATGGATCAATGAATTTCTCTAGCGTTTGTAAATATTTAACATTATCTTTAGCTTCGTTTGCTGCTTCAGTAATATTTATATCAATCTGTCTCCACCTTCTTAACAAGCCAAACAAACGTTGTCTATCAACACGCATTTCAGCATTGTTTGCTTTTGTGACAGCACTTAAAACTCCAATCACAGTTTTGCATTCTTTTGTTTTTAACTGTTCAGTTATACTGGTCAAGCGTTGCATTCTTCTACGCCAATATTCTAACTCTGTTCCAGGCCCAGCGTCTTGAGTCTCCCATTGCCTGCCAGCATTATCGTCTAAATACTTTTCGGTATCTCTACACCAATCCTCTAGTAAGTCAACAAAATGTGCTATCATCTCCCAATCATTTGTATTTATTTTTGTACCACCACCTCTACCTTCAACATCAAAACGTCCTGGTATATATTAAGAATTAATTGGATATATGTATACAATGATATGCATGTTAGTAAATGTTGTAATATATGTATGCGTGTACGCGTATGAAGGGGTATATTTACGTACCATCTGGTTTACGTAAAGCTAAACCGGCAGTCATTGTTTTCAGAGACGTTTGTAATACACTTAAAAATTTTTCTGTACCAGATAAAAAATCCTTCGTCTGCTGAGCATTATTTTTACCCCACTCAGCTTTTGATTCAAGCATTGGTGTATAACATTTAAACATAGTACCCTCAACACTATCTAATACACCACCATCAATACTACCAAAACTTAATAAGCCGTCAGAGGTTTTTCCTAAGTCTAAGTCAGGGACATTTGATTTTCTTAAAAACCAAACAGCACGACCTCTTAGTGGTTCTGTGCGACCATCGGTAGCATACAAGGATATTTCATCTGAAGTTGGTACCCATTCACCTTGTTCGTTCCTAGATTCACGTATTTGATAAAAGAAAAACAAACGCCTTGGACCTTTCGCTTTAAATAAGTTGTTTAATAAAGTTAAATTTTCCTCCTCCCTTAGAGAGTCTTCTACAAAACCTTCTGATTCAACGTCTAATATCCACTTTAATTTGGATATGACCCAACGGTGTCTTGCTTGGAACGACATTTATATATTCTTGTTCTGTCTGTAAACACACCAAGCAAATTCTATTTAAAATATTTAAATACCAATGAATTTGTCCTTGAAAGAATAAAGAGTCGAATGATGTGATGTTCTATGGAAAGGGTTGGAAGCCTCATGATGCATAACTGAGGACAAAAGATGCTATTTGTCATCACTAATTCTTACTACTACTCTCTATTGCAGATATTACTACAAATGTAATAATAATAAATAATAAATAATAATGTGCTAGTATTATCATCATTATTACTATTTTTTTCATTGATAATAATATTTCATTTTCTAATATATTTAATTATAATAATAATAATAATACAATAACAGGTAATTACTACTGCATACAGTACGTCCTTATAATAACAACAACAACAATAATAAATGCTGTAATAAAATAATTATTAGGTACGTATTATAGAAAAAAAAGCGTTTAAGTTCGTATTCTTATATTTTAAATTTAACAAATCACATCATTGGATATATTACATCTTCGACTATTAACTAATTATTTTCTATATTTTTTTCACTATCTACAACTGCCATGTTAAATTTGAATTTTATACTTCAATACTATGCAAATAGCACTATCCAACGATAATATATAATATTTCATACTGTATGGTGTTAAAAGATGAGACGACAATTTTCCTTGAACAAATGCAACAGTCAACATATATTTAATAATTTCAATAAAAACAAGTAGCGCCATTACTAGTACTAGCTGGGCTAGCTGGGCTAGCCCGCTAGCCTTTTAGCCTGGTTAGCTAGATATGTACCTGAAATCGTCATTTGAAATACGCTGGCAACACCATTACGCTACCACCCACCTAAATCAACTACAATACGAACCTCACAGAGTTATGTCTATTTCCATATAGTTAAGGCGTATGCTAAAAAACAAACTGTATATTTTACACTACTAATAGTGGTACCTGTACACACACAAATGCTAGCTCCCTACTCTATCTATATATATATATATATATGTGTCTAGTTATTTATATTATTATTTTATTAAATAAAAAAAAATGCACACGCTACGTGGCCGTGTCGAGGCTTTAGCTTGCTGGGCTTGCCTAGCCCGCCCGTGGCTAGACAATTAATTCTTGGTACAATTCTTACCAAGAATTATAATACTATTTACTATGATACTAACACACTCTGGGTTGTTTCATTTTTCGACGCGCACTGGAAACACGCACCACGGGAACAACCAACCAGCGATTCGCTGGACCATTTAACACTAGGTAGTATAGCACGCCACAACTAAAAAAAGACATCCAGGGCCAATCAAATTAGAACCACTCACTATGTATTGTTCTCAAACTTGTTAGTCGTGCTAACTTGGTCGTCTAACAATGATACAGTGTATACGCTAGTTTAGTGTAACAGCATCTTGTTGTTGTATTATATTCTTATTATACATATTATTATTTTGATGGTAATGTATATACGTAGTACATTATATTATTATACCTGTATATAATAAATTATTATGTAATGTTTGCTGTTATTATTATTACCAAGTATTATTATACAATGTTATATATTAATGTAAATCACGCGCCGAATGGACTACAAGCGCACGTATTCAACCCAAACAAAATTTCTGAATATATTACGAGTTTACCGAATTAGCAGTTACCTGTATTGCCGCAAAGATCAAATAGTAGATAGTAAACATATATACAAGTTTGAAATTCATTATTATATATACGTATTTGGTTCCGTCGTATTTCTTATTTTACATAATTAAGTACACTGCTGCTTTTATCTGGCATATCTTTACAAACTATAATAACATATTAATATTATTGTTATCAATATGACAACACTTAATTTCAATAATCTGCCATTGCATGTACCTTCAGTAGAGGATATTACCAAAGAAATGCCGACCTCCTTTGAAGACTTTGTACAGCAAGAGCAAAAACGGATTCAGGAAGAAAACGCATCGAGAGGCGAAGACAATATCAACTACCACTCAATGCACGTGGTATCAAGGAAGAAAAGTAAACACGTTGGGAACAGCTCTAATAACAGTAACAACAGGAAAGACTTGGTAGATTCTTCATCAAGTAGTACCAGTGACAGTACTTTAAACAAAACAAAGAAAGTACCCACAAGTGAAAAAGCAGACAAGCATGCAAAAGCAAGAAATGCTATTGCAGAGGCAGTTGCATTGACAAATTCACGTGCAGTTGCAATAAAAAATGGGTCACAGTCTGTTCTACCAGGTAACGCAAACGCAACAGAAGATGAAATTGATGCTGCAATGAAAGAACAAAAAGATTTGCCGGTTGGTAATACAAAAGAAGAGCGTAAAAAGAGACGCCTTGTTCGCAACCGCGTAAGTGCACAGCTACATCGGGAGCGAAAAAAAAAATATATTGCTGCGTTAGAAACAAAAGTTAAAGAACAAAACGAACAATTGTTACATTTGGGTAAAATTATTCAAGTTATGAATATTGAATATCAACGTTTACAAAATGCGGCAAGTAAAAATATGTGCCCTTCCTGTATTTCAAGTAGCAGCGACTCATCAATACCATTTAGTAGTAGCGGTAGTGATACTTCGTCATCAAACTCACCGTTAACAGGCCCAGAAAGCGATGATTTAGATCTAGAGTTTGACGATAATACCAGGAACAACAAAAATGAACATGGAATCGACACAAAACCCACACCCTCTTCATCTAATGTTCATTGGGTAAATAACACCGCACCAACAACAAGTAGTGTGAAATTTAATGGAAATAAATTAAGCTCTAACAGAAGAAAACAAAAGACAACAACATCGGTTAGTAATCGTAATAAAAAACCCAACAAATTTGTCGCACGCACTCGAAAATCATCATTACTAGATGAGAACACAGACGCATTGACGAATAGCAGTGATGAAGAGTTGCAGAAATATGCCGATACCCTGTTGAACCCAGTAAATTTATGTGACGACTACGACGAAGAGAATGTTGTTGCCGATAATGTAGATAAGGCATCATTCGATACTAGCTTTATTTTCAATGATGATGACGGGTTTGATGACTTGATGAACTCACCAAACAGTCCAGATATTGCACATGCATTTGATTTGCGATTGTCCGATGATGATGATGATGACAAGGATGATACCAGCCTTTCGATGTTTTGTTGTAATGATATTAGTAATAACAAAACATCAAAGAAACGGAAACGATCGCATAACAAGACGACGGCAATGTTATTTGGCATGTTTTTCATGTGTGCGTTCTTTGGCTCATACATTGGCGGTGTTGTGCCATCATCAAAAACATTAATCCAATTACCATCAGCTACAAGTGTAGGTGCATCGTCATCACCATCATCATTGCCGTTGTTGGGCAATGGAAATATAAATAGGCATCGTCGACGAAGAAGATTACTAAGTTCAGATGAAGCAATAAACCAAAGTGATGTTAGCACAGTTCCGTCACCAGCATCTTCGACACCAAACAATGTAAATACAGACGATAAGGCCATCGCATTATGGCAAAATATTCTACATGATATGGAAGCATCACCATCTGCAAAATACCCAGCTGTAGGCAATTCAGATGTGAAGCAATTATTGTTAAAAATAGGTACTTTTTCGCATACATATAAAAGTTCTAAAATAATAAATCGAATTAGCAGCTCGAATAATATAGCAGCCGGTAAACGCAAGCAGGCATTACGAGCAAGATCACAAGCAACAAGTTCAACATCTACGCTGATACCATATCAGAAAGCGAATGGCACGGTGGATGTTAATACAGTATTTACTCAAAATATAATGAATACAAATGCCTCATTCATGTTGTGTCCAAAACCATATGGGTCATTGGCACACACAGATACACAAGCAGCTGCATCATCATCGAATTACAATACAGATAATAACTATGAACACATACCAAACACATTTATGTATGATGACGTTAAAGTGAATCGAGAATTAGTATTATTAATGCCATCTACATCATTGGGTGGCAAAATGGGCCTAGGAACGAATCAACAATGGGATGGCCAATGGGTCCAAGTTGATGCAGTCGTAAGAAACGTAAGGCCAGCAGCTGGTCTATCAGGCTTTAAAGCAATTGCCGGTAGGTAGCCAATAAACCAGTAAATAGAGAAGGGGTGTTAAAAATATATACTGAAATCTTACTCATATTTTAAATGTATATATCACAAGGTATATATAAAATTTTATTTAAATTAATGAGTGGTAAAGAATTAATTATAATACCAAAATACACCCATTAATATATTATCATTTTTTACATTATTTAATAACTTATTAAACAATTTATTATGATATTTATAAAAAAACTAAATATTAATAATTCAGTTCGGAAAATATCACTCTACATACTTGAAACAGTTGCTAAAGTATTAAGCATATTGTCTGAAAGCGTCACAATACCATTAGGGGTATCTAATACGACAAGCAACCGATCGTCATCACAACTTTCAGTTTTGCAAACGCTTACAATATTATTCAAAAATATACCTTTCCCTATTCCTGCATGATTTAAGTCCGCTATATATTTATCGGGATCTTGCGCTTCTACTAACAGTGAAACTAATTTACATCCTGTTGGCGATGTTCTTGCAGGGTGTAAATTTTGTTCATAGGCAGTTCCCCAATCAATTAAAAATGGATAAATAGACGAATATTTTGTTGGAGCACCACTTTCATGAACAGCTAAGCTCCAGTTTAATGTATTTCCTTCCGGCGTTTTTCGAGACATATTAAAAGGCAAACCAACCCAAGAAGCCGCTCTTGCTGTTTCTTTTAGCCTTGTGGTAACACATGCAAAAGTTACAATTTTAGACTCTGTCTCGCTTAAATCATACACCCCAAACGGGATAACTTTTGATCCCCCTTTCCTAACAATTTGTTCAACATTTTGTGCATAATCTAAACCAATAAACTCTAAATACTTGTCTTCCCCAATATTTACCAAGTAATTTTTTGTTCCACGGTTCACGTGACTACCCCCAAAAGTTGGGTTGCAACCTGTTAGTTTGTAAAATGCCTCGCATGTTTTCTCAACATTTCTTGATGCGAAAACAATATGATCCAACTTAGCAGGTCTTAAAAATGCCATGTATTTTGTCTTCTGTACGTAGTCCTGAATTTAATAGGTTAGGTGTGAAATGGAGGTGTGTCCAACACACAGGTAGGATGGCCGTATCTTTCCCATCATCATCTGGGCATATTAATATTATTATTACCTCCTCGTCTCTGGTATACTACTATACCTTCCTGGTATTTTTATTTATTATTTATTATTATAATAATAATAGAAAAAAAAAAACGTGTATTATTATTATTATTATTTATCATTTGTGCATTTCGATTATTATTCGTTGTTGTATTTTTTTAATAATAATTTAAATTTGTTGTGTGTGTTATATTTTAATTTACTATATAATACACACATCATTATATATTATATAATTTAGTATTTTTTATATATATATAATAAATTATTATTATTATTATTATTAATATAATATATATGACAAGCGGGAGAGATGTATACCGACGTACACATTTATAATACACGTTACATACACACCATGCAACAACTACTAACTGGTTCAACATTAGTTTTGCCGTGTTAACACACCCACGCGCGCGCGCATACAAATACTTTTTTAGGAAAAGTCAACATATGCACGCACTCGTTATGTAATACATTTTAACATGAGCAATAATAACGATAATGGCAAAAAAACATTAAACAAAAATAAGGATTTATCATCGCTGCCGCCGAAACTTCCACCAAATTTATATTCAAAAACGATTATATTAAAAGATGGTGTTGGTGAAAACGATATTAAACATATTGAATATCCGCTGGAGCTAAGAAATCAAGATTATCTTAGACGAATATTTCAATTCATGCGCCCTGCTATGAAGGCATTGTACGACGCAGTAACTGGTGATGATGCTGAATACAACGGTGTAACGTTAATTGACGTTCTTGATGGCATACCGGTTACTTCAATCGAATACATCAAACACTTAGGTAAAAATCAAAACCATCTAGAAGCATATTCTGAATTTTTAGACAAGCTGCCACACTTTATACAAGAACATTACAATTGGATGTTGGATGCCATTAAATTAGTTGAATTTGGTAATATAGTTGCCGATTATGATTTTTTAAATGATAACAATGATGGTGATGACAATAAGAGCAATGAAGAAAAAGTCCAAGTACTTGATGAAAGTGATACTTCGTCTAAAGAAATTGCACGAAGTCTTGATGAGACTAAGACTAGTGGTAATGCCACGAACAACAACAAAAAAATGTTTGATAAAATATCAGAATCTAAAGTACGCAGCGCACTTGGTAATTCAACAGCATTTGTATCGGTTGTTGGGGAAAAATTTGATTTAAATTATGTATTAGATAATTTAAATACATTAAGAGCACAATACAATGCTCATGGTTTATACAAGCGCGAACGATTAGATACGTTGATGAGTATAGATGGAAGGCAAACTGCTCGTGCTGATAGACCAACAGTAAACCCTGACGGCTCACTGACATTTAATTACAAATACGATTTCGATAAAAATGGTATATTGTATTACATAGGTACAGAAGGATTAACTACTGAATATACAAATCCTACTGAAGGCAAAAGAGTGCTTGTAAAGCGTAGTTCAGAAGGTTCTGGATCTGTAGAAAATTTTGTTGGTCGTGTAGGTGTTTATACATCCACAGATTATCGCGAACCATCACCATGGTTTCAAGTTGATTTTGGTCAGTTTAGGCGTATTTATCCAATAAAATACACAATAAGGCATGGCAGTGCCATGGGTTGGTTGCGTATGGAAAATTGGCGTTTAGAGGGTTCGATGGATGGAAAACGATGGTTCACCTTACGGCGACATACAAATGAAGATAAAATTCCTAGTAATATTGGTTTTGGTTCATGTACCTTTACTATTGAGGAACGCATGGTGAGAAAAACAAGATATTTTAGAGTCACACAGACGAAACCTAATGAAGGCCAACATGATTTAGGAAAAGGTAAATTCAAACATAACACTTTATTTTTATCTGGTTTTGAAGTCTATGGAAGACTAGTAGAAAAGTGAAAAAAAAATGTGTGAAAAATGTGTTTGTAATTTTGGAGATTTTTGAAATGCGGTCTGAAGTTTTGATTATTTTTTTATATTAAACTTCTCATACACATATTTATATATTTGGTTATCTTCACACAGTTTTATATTTTATTTTTTATCTTTTGTAAAAATTATATTTTAACTTCATAGTATTAAAAATATATTATCATACGCTCGTACTAAAATCTACTCATATTTACAATATATATATATATGATAGTAGAAAAAAGTAAAAAAATATGTAGAAGTCTATTTCAAATAGATCTGCACTTTTCATATATAATTAATTCTTACTCATTTATTTAATAAAATTTTATTCCCTGTAAATATATATAAAGTGTGATGGAAGGAACGAGAGAATGAATCATTTATATACATGTATATATTATTTACAGGGAGTAAAATTTTGTTAAATCAATGAGTAAGAATTAAGTATATATATATATATATAAGTGATGTTCGTTCTCTCGTTCCGTCAGTTATACTTTCTTTCTTAAAGTCTAGTATTCGTAGCTGTTGTTTTCATTTATATATTTTAATATAATATTTTAATATATATATATATATATATATATAAGATACTATTATATCTATTTGAAATAGACTCCTATTTTTTTTTTAAATGTATATGATATTGAATATTAATCACTGGTACAAAATTTTATTTAAGTTCTAACTTATGAGTAAGATACTATTATATATGACTTTTGAGTGATTGGGCCTCGTAAGTTTGATTTATACACTCCCGTTCATAAAATGATGGCAGCGTGAGAAAAGATGTCGGGCTTTCCTGCGTTAGCTTTTACTCGCAACATTTTATGGTCCAATTGGATTTACATGCATTCGTG
>Ga0099797_100164_pt1 | contig 42495 bp, 37 predicted proteins | sample Uncmet_Sort48C_1_FD_89871 | JGI IMG/M metagenome (GOLD analysis project Ga0099797, IMG submission 89871) | Marine eukaryotic communities from CALCOFI LINE 67, Pacific Ocean - C012_Sort48C_1 | ecosystem: Environmental > Aquatic > Marine > Oceanic | place: Pacific Ocean: Monterey Bay | collected...
GCATCGACAAGCAGCAATTGAGGGTGTCTTTATAGTTCCGTGGTCGGAGTTCCATGGCTGTACGTATTGGTTGTCGCCGGATGCAGTGGTATCTCGACCGAAATCGCGCGAGAAGCAGTGCATTCAGAGCGAGTATTATATCGATCTCACGGGGAAAGTATCCAGCGAGGAGATTACATCAAAATTGAATCAATTACTACGGCGACCCAAATTACACGTAAGCGACGTAAAGGACGACAAACAAAGCATCGATACCTTCTAATTGAATAAAGCTGTGAAGCGCAATTTCTGTTGGAGTATTGCTGATGACAGAATCCGAGGCATAGATTCGAATGTCGGGGAAAGTTGTTCATTGTTGGTGAAGATTTAGTTCTGACCATGGTTTTTTTCATCATGGCAGGGGTGAAGGTGGGGGAACCGGTGATATTTTTCGTTTTTGCCGTCGATGTTTCAATACATTGATTTCAATGACTCTATTCAAAGATGTGCAGTATCCAGCAGTTTGAATCTTGTTGTTAGCAGGAGTTTTAGATTTAGTTGAGATTCGATTGATTTTCACAGGGTAAGAGAGAGTGATTATGGTCTATTCATTAGTATCGTTAGATTGCAGCGACAGAAGCGGCAAAAAGACAGAGGAAAAGTTCATTTTCCGTACCGGAAAAACCGGACCAGAAATACAAGATGCCGTTGTTTCAACATCCGGAGCTCGCGCTTCAAAGCAGCAATTTGAGAAACGAATCGAGGTGGACTTCAAGAACAAAATTAGTTTTGAAATAACAGAAACTGATTGGAAGAAAGTATTTTGATTGTCTTTTGTGATTTTTTGAGTATGCAACTTCAATGAATAAATTTGAACCGAGGATAACGATGTTTTTGTCGTCATGTCTGAAAGTTTTCATCTGAAATTCCAAGGCAAGACATGTCGATGATCAATATTTATTATTTTATCGAACAAAATGATGCAATTTAATTACAATTTGAAGGTACGCGTTGAGAAAAAGAAACAGCCAATGAAACGAGCTATGAAAGCGATGAAGAAAAAGAAAGCAAAATCACGTAGGTTTGGTTTTGGGTTTGGATTATGGGGCGGATTTGATCCATTCGACGATTTATCCCCAATCGGAAAACGGGAACCAGAAAAAGTTCTCTTGAACTACAAGACCACACGAGCTATCCAATGGACGTACCCGCAGATACAAAAGGCTGAAATTTTTGGTGAAAAATCTGTGTTGATGGCGTTTTCGAAAGCTGGAGAATGTTTGCAAGCACCGAAGGCAACGGAAATTAGTTCTAGTTTGAAGAAAATGGACAAACCGTTTGTGAAGGATTTGATGGAGGTTGTTCTGGAATTTGGAAGTCGAGCGGCGGCTGATGAGTTTTTGAAAGCGTTGGAAGAGAAGAAGAGTGATTTGAAGGAGGAACGGGCGGAGAAAAATGCGGAGAAGAAGGCGAAAATTGATGCAGGGATTGTGCCAATGAAAAGACGAAAAGCTGGGCCGGTGCAGACAGTAGCAGGGAAGGAGTTGATTGAAAGTGTGAAGAGTGATGGGATTCAATCTGCAAATCCTCCTGGCGAGTATGCCCAAAAATCGATTGAAAAGTGGAATCTGAGAGGACCTTACAAACCCTGTTCGGAGTCTGCGTGGCAACGATACTATGGGCAACGGGTTAGTGATGAAACACGGGGCTTGGGTGGCAGAAGTAGTGCATTTTTAGAACGAGCCAGATTGGATTTCGGAAAGTGTCTGGTTTCGTCGGGACAGGTCTCAAAAGTAGACGCAGCACATGCAGCCAAGGGATTGTTTTTACGTATTGGGTGAATTATTGTTTTAGTATGATCTGAGTAGAAGCGGTTGAGTTGCAGGATTACGTTGATTATCTATCGATTGCATTGTGATTTTGCTTTGTGAAAATAATCTTCATCAATCGACAAAAAACAGACGAATTGCAAGATGAGGGGTGTTTCGGTGATTTCTGCAGTGCTGCTGTTCGGATTTACGGCCCATGCGCAGATGCAACTGCAGTGGATTTGGGACACGCGCATTACTATCGCGAAAGAATGACGAGCACGGAGAAATACACACATCTATATGCCGACACTCACGATCTATCTTTGATCACTCCGGGACCAAGGACGCAGCGCAGTATTGAGGGAATGCACAAACAGGATCGTATCAAAATTTTTGAATGGGAGCTCGGCAAGGGAGACAGAAGATCTGTTGGTATACTTGGTTGCTTTATGAGACTTGATTGCGTTTTGCGAATTCGATCTTGTGGGTCCGAATATCGACGGAAATTCTCATTGCCCAGCGCACACCGCACGAACAAAACAAATATAAACACAGGTACCGCAAAAAACGGAAAGAACATCATGAGTCTCCTTTTTCCAGATCGAAATTTTTCAACACGAAAAGCGTTCTCGGCATTGATGCGAGCAGCCGGAGTCGCAACAACACCGAATACGCAAATGAGCAATCCTATATGGGCATTGAAAGACGTTCAGAAGAACAAATTGCAAAAGAACGAGAGTCCGTCGGATGATGAAGGTTTGTTTGTGTGATTTTAGTCTTTTGATATCAGAATTCCATTGACAAGAGTCGTAGATTTCGAAGTAGCAACAAGCCAATTTCGACTGCTCTATGAAAATTTCTCAATGAAAAAGCACATATTACACAGGTAACACCATATCTTTAGATGACGATGAAAATGAGGTTGAAGCAGCAGATGCAGAAGAGGAAGAGGAGAGTGAGGGAGGTGAAGAAGAGGAAGAAGAAGCAGAAGAAGAAGAAGATGAGGATGGAGATTTTGATTCTGATGATGACGAATTAACACAAGAGGAACTCAATCTCATCAATGCTGACAAAATGAATAATGTTCCAAGACCGATGGTAAATTCTAGCACTGGTGGGAGTTCCAGTAGCAGTTCAAGTAGTTCAAGCAGTAGTAGCAGTTCCATTGGTGGTGCCAGTAATTCAACCAGTTTTGGTGGAAGCAGTAGCAGTAGTAGCAGTTTTAATTCAAACGGAAACAATTTGAGTCTACTCGGTGAGCCACCAGAGAAGCGTCAAAAACTTGGTTGATTCTGATAAACGGTGCCATTCTTTTTTCCAACGTTGTGCCCCCTGAACATGTTATGTATAATAATGAATAAGATTAATTCGTTTCCCACCTTCGATGTGTCCACAAAGTTTCTATCCTTGCAATTGATTTTGAAGTTTGATCATGGTGCACAAGAGATTCTAAACGAGAGGTCATGCGGTCATGGGAATTCAGGGAATGAATGTTCGATATGTTGATACTGTAGTTATGATTTGTTTCGAGAGTAAATCACAGTGCGTCGAGTCATGTAGTTTCACATTCGGGTGAGAGAATTGTCTTGTGAGTTGCAAGCAAGTGTGTCGATGCAAGTGTCTAAGATGTTGACAGCATCATTGATTGTGGTGAACAAAAATCAGACGAAAAGAAATATAGTTTTACGATTTTTTTCCCATAGTCAAGCGAGGAAATCATATAATTAATCATATGGTAATTTTATCGGTAGTAAGAGTTGTAGGTCAATTGTTTTGGGAGTAACACATCGAGAACAGGATGTAGTGAGAATGTAGAAAGACATTGTATCCAATTCAAAATCGATTCAAATTCAAACAACAATATAACAATGGAGCTCCTTCTATACGTAATATCGAACATGTGCGTCAATCTTGGCGGTCTCATGTTACTATGGTATTTTCTCCTCAGTGGACAACAGAAAGAGAAGCCCCTGATAATCTCGAAACATCTGATCATCATGATGGCTGCTGGCGCGTTATCAAGATTCTATTGGAGCAATTCACCCCCGCAGATTTGGGTAGGAGAAGAATGGTTCATTGAAGCACTTAGTAAGATCGATGTTCATATCAGTCCGGTTATTTGGGGAATATTGGCTTTTTGTGCACCGTATGTGAAGAGGGAAGTGGAATTGAATAACTTTTTGTATTTGGGTTGGTTTTGTTTGATTCAGATTGCGATTTTGATTTAATTGTTTGAAGATTTCAGTCGATAATTGCATGTGTATGTGAAAATTGACATCGATCTCGTTCGTCATTGATTGTAGATTTGTTCAAAACACACAAAAAATTTATCCCCAAAAAAACAGCACTCAAGCACCATTCTGGATTGGTTTCTCCTTATTCTTCTCCATCCTCGGCGAAATGTTCGTACCCGAAGATCCAACCGCATGGCCGTTAGACGGCGCCATGATCGTCTTCAATATGACAGTCGATTGTTTCTCCATGGTACCACAAATGTTCCTTGTAGCTGAGTCCGATTGGACAGCAGTGGCAGTTGAATCCCATTTTCTCGGATTGTTGACGGCAGCGCGAGGATTGAGAATGGCCTATTGGTCGTATACACTACTGCAAGATTTATGGTTAAACGGTGGTGGAAGATTCATTTTTATCTTTTTGTTACCGGATTTACTGCATACCTTTTTGATGAAAGATTATTTGTGTTTATGGGTGAGTAAAATGGGAAGAGGAGTAGCGGAATTTAAGTTGCCAGTTGGGGTTTGAGTGGGTGATTGATTTGTTAGAATTGATGGAGTTGATGTTGATGGAATAATCATGGAATTGGGATTCGTCGGTATTAGTATCGTGGGAATTGAATTCATATGTTGGTTGGAGGAGGACCGTATCTGAAGATTTTTAGGTTGAAATTTGAATAAACTGAGTTCTTTAATGAAATTTTCATTTCTGTAAATAAATGGTTGCAATTGGGAAGAATTAGCATAGGGAACATAGTTGGACACACACTGTGGACTATTATAGCATCATTGATTTTGGAATTGATAATTGGGATCATGATTATACAACATGCACGAAGGTGATACATCGAATTTTGTCGAGATCAAATTTGGATCCAAACAGCTAAACTGGGGATATGTGATTTACAGACTGAAACATGATTTTGGCATGCAGAACTTTTAGTTAGAGACAGGCGACATCTTACAACTTACAGAGTGTGAATTTTGGAAAATGTTTTGCAAGAAACCGGGTTGTTGCATGATGATTCTGTTTTTCAACAGATTTGAGACTCAATCGAGGTGATGCTGCATCTGTATGACGGGCGAGAGCCGCCACAGCGGATTCAAGCGTTTCAAAGCTGGACGACGGCAGGACAGTGTGTGGTGATTGAAAAAAATTCATGTATTCGCGAGAGCCAGCAGAACTGAATGTTGACAGAGGGCGTTGTGTCTCTACACAGTAGAGATGATGCCAATTGATGAACCTCATAAGAACAGATCCACATTTAAGCTTTTTTTTGCTTTTTGACGCAGTTATCATCATGTTAGATAGTATCTATCTCAACTTTTGCAGTTTTTTTGAAGCGTAAAACTCGAACGGGTTTTTCTATTGGAATTTTGGTTTCAAAGCATTTCTCATGATATAATTTTGGTCGTATGCAAAAATTTTGCATAAAAATGGAAACAAACAATTCTCTGGGCATGTTAGTCTAAAAAGTCCATCAGAGGCCGCGTTGAACAAAGTATCATCATTCAATATGTCGAAGCAGATTGCAGGCAACGAAGTGATTTCTAATCGTGAAAGCGTTTCCGACGAAGATATGAACAGTTATGAAGGCCGGGAGTTCCTTGGAGACCTTGCATCTGATGATTCAATACTCGACGACTCAAACGCTGATTCCGACGCGTCAAATTCAAGTGTTGACAATTCTGAGGAAAATCAAGATCTAACCAGCAGCGAAGATGACGACGACGGACGAGGTGGGTCGGAAGATATTAGCGATTCAGAGTCGGATGGGTTTCTTGTGGATAGTGATGACGAGAAGGAAAAAAATAAGAATTCTGGTGGAAATACTGCTGCTGCTGCTACTGCTGCAGAAAAATCGGCTTCGAACAGCAAGAAAAACCGACGTTCCAGTGTCACTCCGAAGGATACTAGCGGTAAGAGAAAAAGTGCCAGTAAGAGTACTACGAAGTCCACTGGCAAGAACACAAAAAATCAGGAGAAGTCAATTGCTAACAGTAATCAAAAATCCTTACAGTCGAGCACTGCTGGTCACAAGAATCAAAAGAGGAATACTAATGCCAGTGTCAATAAATTGAGTACTCCGTTATTGTCGAATATCGATGGAAAAGATCTTCACGACAACAGTTTTGATTCTGATGAGTTAGCAAAATATATAGATGGGATGGATGATATATCTATTAGCGGAATGGACGATTTAGACGACTTCGACGATTTAGATAACAATCCAATAATCAGCAACAACAATGTCAACGACGAGTTTGATAACTTATTTGAACTGGATGGTTTAGATGATGTTGATTTTGACGCCATTGGAAATGAAGACACCACAGCAAATGGCGGTGGTAAAGAAGGAGAAACATCGTTTTTGGAGGATTTTTTGTTTTCGGGAAATGAAGAGAAACAGCCAGCTGCAGCAGCAACAGGAGCACCAGCAGTACCATTGCCAAACTCCACTTTCAATCACTTTTTCAAAAAATGTTCACGTATGCATCAACAAAGTGCCGATTTATGGGTGTATTCAAAGAGGGAGGTAGAAATGGGAACATTGTTTAAGCCAATACGTGGACAAATCGGTTATTATGAATTGAATGTAGATGCTGTAGAGAATTTTGATGAGAATGAAGCCTTTGTTGCTGACGTTGTTGATGTGAATATAGGAAGTTTAATTGATCCTCAGGGTGACATTAGTATGGGTGGTTTTGTGGGTGGTTCGTCGCGGGCATTCGGGGCATTCGGTCTCTTTGGTCCAGGACAATTGGGGGAAACAGCGGGAAACAGTAATCGCTCTATCACGAGCAATAGAACCGACCCCGGGTGTGGGTATGGTCAGCACAGCCATGCAGCGTCGAACCAAAATGTAACTACGACCAATATGCTGAATACAGCGAAAAATGCGAAAAATATATTCAGCAGTAACAGTTACAGTTCGAGTAAAATGATGAATGGGAGTAGCAGCGGAATTTTTCAAAATTCGGGCGCAGCTACACCTGCTTTTAGTAGTGATACTGCGGCGGGGGGTCAAACTGCGACTGCTCTCGGATCATCTTCGACTGTGAATTCCGCTTATCATCCTGGAGCTTTTGCTCCGTTTCCGGGTTTTGCTAATGTGATACCCCCGGGATGTGCAACCCCAACTAAGAGTTCTCGGGCTGGTGGTGCAAGATCTATTGGAATGATGTCTCCTGGAGGCATGTCTCCTGGCGGTTTTGGTGGGATGTCACCTGGTTCTGTAACTCCTGGTTTAATGGATGCGATGGTGCACCGATTGGGGGTGAAGAATTATAAGAAAGAGAAGAACCAGGATTTCAGCACAAGGACACAGGATCAGCATCAGGGTCATCAGGGTCATCAGGCCCATCAGGGTCAAAATATTTCGGGCATGGATAAGGCTGAGACAAAGGCAAAAAAGGTTGACGGTGGTCGTGGAATGGATAACTTGATCAATCGTTGGGAGGGTGCTTTAATGAATGAGAAAAAATTGAAATCCATGGTCGACGATTGGGGTGGAACGCCTGGGGCAGGAGGTGCGGGTCGTGGAATCGGTGGACCTGGTCGTGGCGGCTTTGAGAAAAATCATCTACTGGAAAAGAAGGCTGCTGCTGCGAAGGGAAAAAATGAAAAAGTAGGAGGAAAAAAGAAGACCACGGATACATACGACATTGATGATGGGTTTATCGAAGCAGATGAAATGAGTCCACGAGCAAAAATGGCACAATTAGATGAGTATAAGAGTAGTACAAGAATTGATCCAGGATTGTTTGATGAAGTTGAAGAAGATTACGATAGGAATTTAGTTCCAGCAAAAGCTCAAATTGCAAAAGCTGGACCAAGTCGACGACCAGGGAAAAAGGCATTGCGTCAGGGTTCGCTGTTCAAATACAACAAAAACGGACGAGCTATGGTGGATTCCTCATCGGGCACATTGGGCGCGTCGCAAACAAACCCAGCTGACAACGTTGGTAACGATCTGCATGACGACGCAGAATTAGGCGGCAAGAACCCGATTTTGGACGTGTTTGAAAACGCAACAGACACCACGAATACCCTGATGAATGCAATCAGCAGAAAAGACAAAAGTACTGCAATCGCCATAGAGATGGATAGTGTAGCCGTCAAAATTCGAGAGTTACTACAAGACGAAAATCACCGGAAACATGTTGGAAAAACAACTCTGAGCATGAATAGCAGAAGAATTTTTCCAAGTGCTATACCAACGCGATTGCAAGATCCAACAACAACCCTAAAACGCCGTGTCCGCGTCGAACACTATTCCTTAGAGCCCGCACTCCATCGATTGCAAGATCTGGAGCACGAAATTGAGCGATTTGCACACCCACTTCATCAATATCAAAAAATGCTCGAATTCTACATGATAAAACATGATCGAATCATTGATAATACAAAAAAGACATTTGAATTGAATTTACAATCTTATGGTAGTATGAGTTTAGAACAAAAAAAGTATTACCGGAAAAATGTTTTGGAGAGTAAATTACAAGAAGCGTTGGAGCAAGCAGGTTTGAAAGTTCTGCAAAGCCCGGAGTTGAAGAAGACGCTATTTGAAAACTCAAAGAGTCACATTGGCCAAAAAAGCAGCAGTAGTAACTCTGCTGATGCTGCGAAATTTGCTGCAATACGGACAGCCTCAGAAGAAACTTCCGTTGCTCAAAAGATTCTTGTGGAAGAAAATGGGACAATACAGTATTTGTTGGGCGGTTTTTGTTAGTTTTTGTGGGGATTGTTGAAGAATGTTGTTGTTAAACTTAACTTATTGTGGCGGATTTTAGCCATTAGTGCACATGATTTTCGACAGAGCCCCATTGATGATTATAGTGATACTAGTCGTCAATCACAATCAAAAACTCTGCACAGGAACATGACATCATTAATGGAGAAAGTTGCAAATTATTGCAAAGAAGGATGGAGACTAAATTTCCCGATCGTGTACTTCTACATGATTCAGAGATTTTTTGAGGAAAGGAATGTGCTGTTTTACCACGATTATGCGAAAAGGTTGTTGACCAAGTCGTATGATAAAGATTTCACCGAAATTTCTACGGCGTTGTCGACTCAAATTTTCATGAAGCTCCAAGCGGAACAACTTCATTCTGCCATGATGCCGACACTGACAGCAGTTTCTGGACTGGCACCCCGTCAACGGACAAAATCATGTGACCTCATCAAAGAAAGTTTTACAAAACTGGAGCCTTTCGTTCCTGAAGTGTTTTTGTCAGCAGGAGTTTTATCATCATGTGAAAGAAGTTGTGAAGATGGTCCCCGTCCAATTTTGAGTCTAGCATCGTTGAGTATTCTGAGTGGTAAAAGTTTTGCAGATGTAGCGGAGTTCTTGAGGAAACACTATCGATTGAAAGATGCGACGTTGGGAAGGTTAATAGGTGATGATTGTGTTTCCGCAGAGACAACGACGCAACATAATACCACGAATAAGATGTCAGCAACAAGTAGTGGCAACACGAATTTAGGTCTGTTAGGTAGCCAAGCTGGTGACAATGGGAATTGCTATATTGATGAGGTAAGTCCTATGGAGGGTGTAGTTGAGGTCGCAGCTGTTGGCGCAATGGCAAAAAGGAAGGCAAAGAAATCTTTTTCAAACAAAAAGTTTCCCAAGGTTGAGTCTATGAGTTTGAATTTGGAGAAATTTGTTTCGCGATTGATAGACGAAGATTCTATGATACATAGTGGTTGTAGCCAGGATAGTGATTGGCCGACGCAGTTAGAGTTGATGAAGATATTCCACGAAGACGATCTGTGGGGTGGCGCGAAGTATTACGGAGGAATTTGCCGAGCGAATTTAGCGAAATTGTCTTCCCAAGATCTTCTCCAAAGTTATTCAGGCTTGCAAGCGGTTTTGGCGGGCGAGGTGCCGGCAGACCAACTCAATATCACATCGACTCTATTGAGTCAGTCTATTGACCAAGACAGCATAGATCAGTTGGTTCTTTGGATGCAAAAGTCATTTTTCGGTACCATGAAAGCACCATTAGTTCGGGACGATCGCAAAATGATCTATCATCCCTTGTTTTTCATACATTCAGAATCGGTTTTCGATTCTGATTTCATTTTGGAAAACTCCATTTATTTCTGCGAAGATGATCATCATAAGACCAGCGGCCATGATTTCGACAGCCGCTGTGTCGGTGATTCTTGTGAAACTGCATTCAGTGACTTGTTACATAGTTCTTTTGGGGTTGAAAGGGTTGACAGTAGTGGAAAAGTATACCCAGACATCAAACTCCACGACATGCAAAACTCAATAATCACAGAACGCAACACCATCCTTGACTGCGACATGCGCATTGCACATAAAACTGCTCTTGACACCGTGGCGAAGAATCAAAACCAAATTTGTAGCGATGTGCTCGGTGGCGGTAAGATACGATGGATACGTGCGGGAATGGAATTCGAAAGCCGCTATTGCGTAACCGAGGATGTTTCAGCTGTTGCAGATATCCCGGACTCAGATCTGATCAATTGGGATCTTGATGGCTATGTGCCGCCTGCCGAGCGGGACCGCCGCGACTTTGTGCAATATGGTGCTTCTTGCTACAATGAGAATATTGATGATAAGTTGGAAACTGGTTACATCAATATTACCGGCGCAACCCACCATGACACCAATCTAACTTCAGCCAAATTAGATTCAAACTACCAAAATACCATAACACCGCGTCTGAAAACTGTCAAGAAGAAATCACTGCATGAGAAACTGGAAAATACAAAATTGTATATTTTCCAAGCAGTCACGGGACAATTGAGCTGGGCGGAAGAAGCATCTAACAACTCTAACAATGGTCAAGGTTGCGTTACTACCAATATCACAGACAAAAAGATCCTTCTGTTTTGTCATACTACATTGCTATATTTCATGGATCTGTATCGAAAGAGTGAAAGGATGCTTCTCAACATTGACACACTCAAAAAGACGGAACTGTTCAATCAACTTACCACAGCGAAAAATTTGCTAAAGTCCATTTTTCCAGCTGTAAAGTTTGATTTTGAGAGAGTCTTGGATAGTATCCGGGCATTTGTATGGCGAGAATTTTTCTGTGTGACCGGAGAAACATTTCCAGGATTTCTATCGTTGGAGAAGTTGTTGCGTGAATATAACGAGAATATGATCGAATTTGTCACGGCCAGGAAGAATCGAAATGATGATGAGTCATTAAAAGGTGGCGGTCAAGAAAAAAGTGTTGATTCGTTACTAGATGATCCGCGCGTAGTCCTGCTGAATTTGCTTCTAACTCTAGATTCCTCTGTATTACTTGGTATAAGACTTCTGTGGTGGTTGTTTCCGATGCAGTGGTATGTGAGCAACGCAGAAGATGTAACGGAAATCTATAAATTCTGTCCGAGGTCGCAAAAAGAGTCTGATTCAGTGGAAAAAAAGTTGAAGAAAAAAGGAGCCGCGTCTGCGAATATTGAAGTTGATGAAGGTATTGAGGTAGCAACTGGTAGTATTTCCACAGTGAAAAAAGGGGTTGGAAAAGAAAAAGTTAAGGCTCCGTGCTGCCCAGTGTGTCGAAAAGACCTTCTGTACAAAGCGAAAAATCCACAGCGTGACAAGTTTTGTGACGTCTGCGAGAAAGACAATTTTGATGCATACTATTACTGCGCTGATCATGACTATGATTGTTGTAAGTCGTGTTATGACAAGGCGTTGATAAATAACAACAATACCAAAGACATTGATAAACATGCGAAGATCAATGCTAGTGTATCCGGTGTATGTCCAGTTTGTTGTGTTGGCCTCGAACGCACCGTCGATATAAATCAGGAGAAATATTGCGATGTATGCAATTTTGACGACGACACACACGATCATGTCACGAGTGGTGTAAGTATTGATAAAGCCAGGACAAACATTTTTTACTCATGCAAAAGCCACGACTATGATTGCTGTAAGTGTTGTTTTGAAAAAAGTGATAGATTCAAGGAAATGACCGAAGCCAGGTATTGGTTTCCGAAGGATGATGGAGTCGAGAATGGATCCGACAATCAACTGTTGGAAGACGCAGCTCCAGTGAAAAAGCGACTAACTGGATTCCAAGAAGAGCATCTCATCATCGAAGACTTCTCCTATTATTTGGCGCATTTATTGCTGGGTAGCGCCACCTCATCAGCTGAGGCTGCTGAGCCATCAACGTCCACATCGTGGACAAAGACTCGTCTTGCCGCATCATCCTGGACGTCCTTCAATGCGTCTTTAAACAAAGAAACAGCTCCAAAAATTCCTTTTGATATAATGCATGTGTTTCTAGAATGTTTGGTGTTTGAGAAACCGTTAGCAGAGCAGATTCTGGATATTGTGGAATTTTCCACACTGCCGGCAAAAACGAATGATGAGGGCAGTAGCGGAAGTAGTAGCGGAAATGGCGGAAGCATTCATCATGGCAATGCCGATGTTGTCAAGGGTGTGGTGATTAAAGAAGAGCAGATTGAGGAGGATGGTGGCAGCGTTGTTGATGTCGGTCGCAGCGAATCCTGCATTGAATTACCAAATGAAGATCTTGCGTTATTGGATACCATGGATTTTGAAAGTTTCAATATTTGTACCACAGGCAACCTAAGTCCTACCACTACTCTTGTAGCAATCAAACAAGAACCGTTAACGCCGGTTTTGGCGGACCTAAATTTGCCAGCATCCTGTGAAAAAACAAAACAGTTTGTCAAACAAGAATCAATGTCCTCCAATCCGCCCAGCCCAATCGGATTTTCAGGACTGCCCAAAGCTATTGACGGAAGTTCAGGACTGGAAGCAGCAAGTGCAGAGAACTTGAATCATCTAGTAAGTCTGGACTCTGCAAATATGGATGTTGACATGGGTATTGATTGCAGTTCACCAAATACATTTACGCAACAATCAACGCAAAAACGCGTGTTCATAAAGGAAGAACCCAGTGATTCACCGTCACGCGCGTTACCAGACCAGATTACCGTCAACACAAACATCGACAAACAACACTCGTCAATGAGGAAATCACCAAAGCGTTCACCGAAAAATAGTGAAAAGTATTGTAAAGCGATGAGCCGAAAAGTTTTTGTAAAGCTGGAACAAGACGAGAATTATAGTCCCAATAGGATCGATGAGGACATGTTTGATTTTGATGATATCATGATGGCTCCAGTACCTGAAATCAAGATAGATCAAGACATAGAAGAGAATCAGGTAAAGATCGAGCAACAGAATTCGAACGTTTCCAATATCGGCGCTGGGAGTCAAAAACTCCGTAAAACAATCGCGGACAAACCGAGTCTTATAGTCTATCAGCTCCCAAACTACACCCTATCATATTATGAGACACTATCAACAGCAAAGGGTCGTCATCAAAGAAAAAACGCAGGAAGCATGCTTCCACCGAAAAAGAAAATTTTCGCGACGCAGCGATTGCCGATCTGTATGTGCTGCCGAATGCCTGCGGCGCCATTGCCAGGCGCCGGTACTACAGGCAGCACGAATACTAAAGGCAAGAATCAAAATCGTTATGTTCAATATCAACACTGCGAACTCGATGTAACTGGTTTGATAGAGAATGCAAATATATTCGCTGCTGCGCGAACTGCAGAACAACAGAGAAAGAATGAAACTTTTTGCTCCACTGTTGATGATGATTTTTTCAGCGAGTATTCCAGCGAATTTGATGACATGAGTGTCGAAGAGTTAGTTTCTGACGAAAGTAACGAGGATTTCAGCTGTGTCAATAGCATGACGCAAAATCACAAAACCACAGATCCAAGGAATCCAACACTGAGTAAAAAACGGACAAGGTCGAAAGACATCCTGGCAACCGACACCGAAGGTGAATTCGCCAATAAACGACAAAAAAGCCAACAAATTCTCTCAAGTCCGACGGTTTTGAAAGGAGGGAATAAAGCATTTATCCAAGAATTTGGTGCCTCACCCATGGATATGGGCGGAGATAGTTTGGGTGGTTCACCTATGATGAATGATAGTGGTTTTGGATTTTCACAAAAATCTGAACAAGAAAGTAGCCGCAACTATAGTACAATTTCTAAACAGAGTACCAAGATTCCAACAGGAACATTATTGGATGGTGCAAAAAGTAGATTTCGGAGTAAGCATAGTACTATGAGTAGCCATGACGAGAGAACCACATCAAGAAATTACAGTACGTATAGTGCATTTAGTGCGCAAAGTAGTCAATCTCATAGTAATGGAAATGGCTTATCAACGAATGTAACACGAGGAGCAAATATGAATTCAGTAAGTCTTGGACAAAATCCGACTACTGCCAGTCAAAATGAGAAAAGAAGAGCAGTTTTAGAATTTTTGAAACGGGAACATCCTGATAAGTACCTAGAATATATCGAAATGCAACAAAAGCAACACACGAATCGTAATAAAACTACAAAAACTACAAAAAGCAATACCAGTCATACCAGCTATACCAGCAATACCAGCAATGCCAATAGTATTGTTAGTAAGAAGTCAAATACTAACAATATGCACAGCAATAAGCTAACACGACTTCAATCGTCGGGGTCTGACGCGAACTCCAAAAATCTGAATCATGTCGCCAGTACCAGCAGGACTTCTGTGTTGAAGAATTCACAAAAAATGAACTGTATCGAGTTGGATTCTGATAAAGATGAATCTCCAGATAATGACGAGAAACGTCGTGCTCGTATTCGTGCAAAATTAGAAGCAAAAAGAAATGGTAATGGCACTCTCCATGGTTTGAAGAACCTAAACTCAACACAATTTGCTAGTATGATCTTAAGTCAAGCTAGTACACAAGCTAATAGTCAACGTAACAAAACAGTATCGACAGTATCTAGTGGGAAATCGGTTATCAGTGGCGTTAGTGATGCAGCATTAGTATTGCGTGAGAATGATGATGGTGGAAGTGGTGGGATAATGAAAAAACCGGCATTGACTGAGAGACAACAAATACAAAGAGACTCCGCAAAACTGTTCTTTAAACAACAAAAATTGAGAAAAAAAGGAAAATTAGACATTATACCTATGGGTAGTGCTTTACCAAATAAACCACCGTCGGACGAAAGTTGCTGGGAAGACAGTAGTGATGACGATGGTCGTGGTCCAGGCACAAAACAGCCGAAAAAGAAAACTACCGACGCGAACATCGGTAGTGATGAAAGCGCTTTTAACAGTGATTATAGTGAAAATGAAATCTTGAAAAATCTGAAACCGTCGTATTTCAATTCAGGACAGTATGTAAAGTACAAAGATACGTTTTATTTAAGCCCGCAATATAAGAAACAGGATGAACTAAAAGAGGAGAATTTAAAAAACAAGACTGCTGCGAAAGGAAAACGTAAGAGTCAAAATTTGACTAGTGGCAACGCCACTACTACTTTAACCAGCAGTAGTAGCAGCAGTAGTAGTAATAAAACTGATACTAGTCTGGTAATTTCGCTAATCAATCAAGTTTTAGGAGCGAAAAATTACTATGAAGTTTTCGGTCTCGAAGAACAATTAAGTTTGAAGATTATAGTTGGAAATAATGCTAGTAATGGTTTTATTAATAGTAATACTACAGAAAGTATTCAAAAATTGAAAGATCATTTTTTAGGCACCAATCACCCCAGCAGCGTAACGGCCGTTGGAAAAAAAAATCCTATAGCAAATAATGGGAAGGCACGGGGAAAACTACGCGGAAAAAATCAAGATTCCTCAACCCTGACAAACCAATCAAATCTATTTGGCAGAAACGCGGTTTCAATTCAAGACGACCGTCTTGATCTCCCCAGATATACAATCACTTCATCGAAAATCTCGGATGCAATGATTCGTAAAAAATTTAACGAAATGTCTTTGAAATTGCATCCTGATAAAACTGCTGGGTTAACTGCTGGATTATTGTCGGGTGGTGGTTTAAATGGTGGTGATGGTTCCAACAATGCATTTGTCAATGATACAACATTAGTATTTCAAATGTTAAATAAGGCTTATGATGGTGTTAAGAGTGGAAAAAAACGGGACGAATATGATAAAAATGTTTTGCAACAAAATGTTGATATGGTGAAGCTTTTGGAGAAGCGATAGATGATGAGTTTTTTAGTAGTGGTGGTGATTCAACTGGTGAGTTTCTTGGTGGAGATTCGTTGGAAAACGTTCAAATGTAGATGCGACATCTGTTGTCTTTTAATGTGGTATTTTGTCATGAAGCGAAGCGTCATATATAATGAAGTTTGTTTTTAGTAGCGGGAAATATTTGGAAATTTGGTTAATCATTGTTGCATGTTCCGAGTATTTTCCTGGGCAGGTGGTGTTTTTTTCAAAAGAAAGTCAACATGTAAACTTTAATTCAGTGAACAATGTAAGGGGATCAAATATCTTCATAAACAGGGTAGGTAGAGTCTGTCAAACAATAATGTTGACATGCATTTATTTTTTACACATACTAAATGAACGATAATATCGCGTTGCATAGTAGTCAATTCGATTACAGTGGTCATCGTGTTTTTTTTCACATCTTGATATCTTGGGTACTAACCATTGTGCTGAAGATTTGGGCCCTGTGCATCTGGTATGCGTCAATTGGTTGATCGACCAAGATGGATACGTCGCAATTTCCAGGCAGATATGCATGTGCCTATTGCAGTTGGTATGAGTCGAGATTGGAGTCAAATGTGTAAGTTCGTGTGATGCGTGTCGAGCAGTATCTATTCAATCGTTTATATTGAAAGTGTAATTGAAACTCTCTTTATCTCCAAAAAAAAAACCGACCAATGGTGTTTGCATCGGTCCAAACTAGCTTTTCAGATCGAAAAGTGTCACCAAAACTATTGTAATTGTGTTACAGTGGTTGTATATAAATTTGAGTCATTAAGTGACTAACAAGAGAACAAGAAGATTCATAATTCAACACAAAGGTTGAATCCTTATTGAATTTTAGTTTAGTAAAGAATTTCATTAACAATTTACACCTCAAAATCACACAACCATAATGACCAAACGAAAACTATCACTAAAGAACCTCGCAGGTTCGGATCTCTTGCTCTTCGGAGTCGTTTTTACGACATTGAATCCTCATGGTGGCGAATATCATATCGTTAAGCAAATTTTCGACAAATTCGAAATCCTAGACATCTTCGGTGAGACAACTGGCGCGACATTCGTCAGCGGCGTCAGAGTTCGTCGCAGCAGCAGCAGCGAGAACAGCAACAACGATTTGAATGACAAGACGAGAATTTTTGATGAAGATGTGTCTTACGGATCAGAGAATCTCGCAGCAATTAGTGCGCCAAAGCAACAACGACAGGACTTTGCCCACGCGGGCTTCAATCATAGCATGGCGGAAGTCATTTTCACATCGACAAGTTTGACAACAGAACCACCACTGGAAGCAAGTTCGACGTTGGGAATGGGGGTATCATATTTGGAGCTAGGCGCTGAGGGAGTTACTGCGGAACAAGCAGCACTTGATAATTTCAAGAAAGTGAGAGAGGAATTGGACCACAAAGCGAAAATTCATGCACGGCTTAGACGTATCGTTGGTAGCGCACCACAAGCAATTTTTGTGGAAACAACGAAACCGGTGGCGGCGCCTGTAGTGGATCCAGTTGCAGGATTTCCAGCGGTGAAGAAGTTTTATCATCAGTTTTCTCATGGCGCCTTCCACAAAAAAATGGAAGTAGCAGACGTTGCTGAAATACAAGCAAACGAAAAACACTTCTACCACTTTCTCCAAGGAGAACATTCGGGAGAGAAGATGTGGCATTGGCAACTCAGAGCTGGCGACGATGAGCGTGACGAGTTGTACTGGACTGACGTAGGACGCGACAGGGAACACAGCGAAAAATATCATATCGAAGAATACAAGGAAGGAACAGAAATGAGAGCACGGGAGTACAACCGAGCGGCCGTGATAGAAATAAAGAAGTTTCTCGGAATACAACGCAAGATGCAGGGGCATCAGGACAATCGTCCGCTGAATGTCTTGCCAGAGAGCTGGACTTTCGCCGACGCGTCGAAGAATATGGGATTTGGTCCCTCGTGGATCTACGCTAACCAGCAGTTTGTCGAGCCAGAAGTGATACACCCTGAGAAACCACTGAAGAAGGTTCGCGTAAGCTCTGCGGCCATACAAAACTCAGAAGAGAACAAGGATTTCGTGGATTTGCCGAATGTTAAATTTTTGGACACCTTGGTTCTCTCAAGCGCGACGTATGCAAGGACCCAGTTGTTCCACGTAGGTGTTGGCATATTGGAGACCAGTGGTACATCTGGGACTTTTGACAAAGTAGATATTCACCTTGCTCCAGCCAAGCCTGCACATCCCGCCAAGCATCCCGAAACAAGTTTGCCCCCACCCGGTAGAAACTGAGAAGCGATATATAGCGTTCAAAATGCGTGACTCTTTGCGGTTTTCCATGCTGTTAGGTTACCAAAAAAAGTGTGACGGCTCTTTGAAAATGCGTGACTATTTTTCGTTTTTCCCTCGCTATAGTTGGTAAAAAAAATATTCAGTTTTTCTTAAAGTGTGTGTATTTGGGTCGTCGGTTGCGCAGCCACATAATATATCAAGACTGATCACAGTTGGGTAGTTTCGAGTGTTTCCATGGGTAAATGAATTCATCATTGGTTATCTGACTGGTCACATCTGATTCAACACTACAGCATGCAATGGTTGGAAAGTTTCATTTTCAAAGTGCACATCGTTTCCGACAGTTTTTTTCTGGGATTCGTCTGTCATGTGGTGTAAAACAGGTCGATATGCGATGAGTTTTCCGAATGTTTTTTTCTAAGAGGCCATGGTAAACGATCTCATCTGATCATTAAACGAGAATTTACAGACGTCAGTCAGTGATTTGATGTGCAGAGTTACAAGATTGCAGTATAAGAATGATTGACTGTAGTTATCTAGGTTCGCATATGTTAAAATATGGTGCGTCCAGCAGGGTTTTTGCACTTGCTGTCGGAGCAGTTGTAACATTTTTGACATCGTCATTGAGACGCCATTGCATTGACAACAAGAGTTCACATGCGGTCGGAGCAGTTATAAGAGTGTTGGCATCGTCATTGAGACGCCACTGCATTAACAACAAGAGTTCAAACGCAGTCGGAGCAGTTATAAAATTGCTGACATCGCCATTGAGACGCCACTGCACAACAAGAGTTCAAATGCAGTCGGAGCAGTTATAAGACTGCTGACTTCGTCATTGAGACGCCACTGCACAACAAGAGTTCAAATGCAGTCGGAGCAGTTATAAGACTGCTGACTTCGTCATTGAGACGCCACTGCATTAACAGCAAGAATTCAATTGCAGTCGGAGCGGTTATAAGACTGTTGACTTCGTCATTGAGACGCCACTGCATTAACAGCAAGAATTCAATTGCAGTCGGAGCGGTTATAAGACTGTTGACTTCGTCATTGAGACGCCACTGCATTAACAGCAAGAACTCAATTGCAGTCGGAGCGGTTATAAGACTGTTGACATCGTCATTGAGACGCCACTGCATCGGAACTCAATTGCAGTCGGAGCAGTTATAAAACTGCTATTAGCATCGTCATTGAGACGCCAGTGCATCAGAACTCAATTGCAGTCGGAGCAGTTATAAAACTGTTAACATCGTCATTGAGACGCCACTGCAGCAGAAAGAGTAATAGTTTTTAATGAGCCGTCACGCAAAATGTCACGCTTTCTATCGGCGTGATTCAGCATGGTAGCGTGATATTTTCGGTTGAAAATGTCACGCTTTTTGAAAAAATGTCACGCTTTTTAAAAGTTTGGAAACAGCATGGAAACCAGTATAAAGAAAGAGTAGAACCCCTAGTAATAGGTAGGGGAAGCTATATATCGTTTCTCAGGTCTTACGCGTCCACCCGATGCAACTACCGAGCTTGCGGCGCGAGTGACAAAAGAGCTGCAGGAAATTGAAAAAGTGTGGAAGAAAGCTCTTCCAGTATGGCACGACCCATACACGAAGAACGCCGCCAACGCAGCGCTGTCGGTTTCTAGATTGGCCGGGTGGGAAGGAGATGTTTGCGCAGCAGGCTGCGAAATGACTCGCTTGGATTCTACAGGTTTTGTTTTTCACCAGGAAGATCTGGATATCTATTCAAACCCGAAATATCAGTTTGCAGAAAAAACACTACTTTTCGGACAGGATGGCGATGCAATCCTCAAGGATGTAGAAGCTCATGTGTGTCCTGCTGCTGCTGTTCCTGCTGCTGCTGTTCCTGCTGCAGGCGGAAAATGCTTTTTGGAGGACGCGATGGATAAGCACGGCCATGTGTTGAAGCTAACCACGGACGAGATGAATAAGCACGGCATTACACGAATTGCATTTGTCGGCGATATCCACTCTGCGATCACGAGCTTTGCCCAAATAATCGAGATGCTGCGAGAAAAGGGCATCTTCAAGAACTGCGACAACATAGAAGACGATTGTGATTATGTGCTACACGACAACGCAATGTTGTTTTTCACGGGCGATTTTGGAAGTCGCGGCCCGTATGGAGTGGAGGTTATTGCATGGGTCATGCTGTTGATTTATCAAAATATTGATAAAGGCAAGACTCCTCACTTTTCAAAAGTGAGAATCATAAAAGGCAATCACGAAACACTTTGGATCATGAGACAAATGGGTTTGGTAGAGGAAATGGAGGGTATTTGGAAAGTCCCCATGGGAAATGCATTAACCCAGGTCTTACAAGCTAGAAGAGCAGCGCGTGTTCCACAACCTGCCGAGCCGGTTTGTGAGTCTCTGGAGTCTCCGATTACACATGGACCCGAAGCACAGAGAAAGAAAGTTGTTGTATACAAATGCCCAGACGACCACAAAAATCATGTTGCAGTTGAAAACGCCGGAACTACAATGATTCAAACTCTCCGTAAGCATTGTCGATTGCCCATCCTCGCAGAATCACCGGACTGGGCATTGAAGAAAACCCCTTTTCAACTTGAGGAAGGGGTGGTGGTGGAGTCATTGGTGGTGAATAATTGTAAATTTCCGATATTGTTGCCGGGAGAGAACGTGGAAATTCGGGAAGATGGAATAGTACATCCAGCCAAGATTGACGCTGGAAACTGTTGCAGGAAAACTGCTCAGCCCGGCGTCTACAAAATTACCGACTACTATAAACCGGATGAATGCTGTGAAAATATGATGGGTTTCGTAATGTTGCCCCTTGTGTTTTTTCCTAGAGTTGAAAAATACATGCGTGGATGTTACGATACTCCGCGCGTGGCTACGAAACAGGATTGGCGTTGGGTAAATAGTCACGGTAATGTGCAGCTCCGGCGCGCATGGGATGAAGAAACACGAAGGACATGGAAGGAGTGGAAGTACAAGGTGCCGGAGGAGTTGCAGTGGGAGGCCGGTACGTGGTCGGACTGTGCAATCGGCTCATTGATCCAGTCGAAAAGAGAAGATGGGACGGAATGGCGCTTTCAAAAAATATCCGATGTCGAAATAGTTGAATATAATGAAAGAAACGGCAAGCGGAAACAGAAGCGATTGAGTGGCGAAGAGCTGTCGCGTTTGGATACAAAAGTGCGAATATTTGTAGTGAGTTTGCAATTGGATGAAAACAGAATGCCAATATTGGATACTGAGTTACCGGAAAAGATACAGCCAAAAGGCTGCTGTATAATAAGGCCATATCGGTGCACCTGGGACTGTGTATTAAGTGATTTGTTGATGGAAAATGCAGATAAATTTCGTTAAAAGATGTTGTCGTTTTTTTTGTAGTGAAAGCGAATCTTGTTTTACTTGAGCAGTGGTTGAATTCGTTTTGCAAAATTAATTTTGTTGATCGTTGAGCCGTTCCTGATGACCGTCTGTCGGGCGTTCTGCATGTCCAGGGCCTTTTTCCTCGTTTGGAGTCGGCAAAGGCTATGATAATTTTATTGATACTAATAGCATCATTTGATCGCAATAGACAACGAATCTTCAAAAGCAAACAGATATGTTTATAAAAAATTACACAGGAAGGAAAGTGTTGCTCTGTTCTGTGCAGCAACTTTATGGTTTTTCTTGAGCGGTCAAGCATCCGTGATTACATCAACAACATCGGTGATGACATCAAGCAATTCTTACCGGTGATTACATCAACGACAAAAACAATGAGGACGGGTATATTTTGTCTGGCGCAGATCATTACGCAAGGATGTGTTTTGAGCAGATGGTGTAATGTTAGCAAATGTAACGGAGCGTGGTGTTGTTTTATATTTTTCAATTTGCAAGCGTGGTTTATGTACAGTGAATTTAAGCTCATACATACATTCGGATGGTGGATTCGAAAGGTATTGGATTTTTTGTGAGTGGTTGTTATCATTGAAGTTAGTTGTTTTCGCCGATACACATTGATTCAATTGTGGGGCCGTGATTTTTCGTTTTTTGATACATTCATGAAGTTGCATGGAGTCTACATGGTAGTAACAGTGGTTTTGTCATTTATTCAACTTTTGATTTTTGATATGTCATTCCTGGAATCTATCAAATGATGTCAATGAAGGTATCTAAAATCAACAGTCAATATCATTTTTCATCAACTAAAAATGAAACTAACTGCACAGACTGGTTTGAAATTTCCTGCATCCCATTGGTCTTTTTCTCCAACTACCGACGACAAAAGCACCGGAGAACCATCGGAAGTGACGTTGCGTCTGCATGTGATGAATAGTTTTGTGCAACTCTTTGATTGGTCCAGGGTGAAAAAATCGATGAAGAATGGAGATTTGTTGTAATTGATGTGTAAAGAAAATTTAGAAAATAAAATTTGATTGGGAGAGGATTTTGTTATATTATGTCTCAGTATGGTAATAATTGAATTGGAAATTTATTCAAATGAGCATATGGGATAGTGGAGGGAGTGTTTATCATGGGAAACAATGTTTGGGAATGAAGTAATTTTGAAAATGGAAATTTTGTTTTGGTTGAATTATATGATTATCGAGAATAGATGGCTGGTTATAGTGGATCCATTTTCGGATATTTGTGTGTGTAGAAAGAAATATTCGAATGAAGTGAAGGAGCAGGAGTAATTGGGCGATGGGAATTATGGCAACAGGGATTTGTGATAGATGGTGGTGATATTGATGGGGATTAGGTGGTGTGATTTGTATGTGATCATTTGTATATTGGGTGGTTGTGGTGGTTGACTGATTCTGGTAGTAATGGGTTTTGAAGTAGTCTAGTATCTTGAATTTTTCTTGGCATTAGCCAGGTATAAGGGAAAAAAGTATGTTGATATTATATTGGTAGTTTCTGTAGGTGGGTTTTTGGCTTTGTGGAAAATGTGGGACAGAGGCATTTTGCCGAGGTTTCTACATGCTTTTTATAAGATAAATTCGATGAGCATAAGCATTATTGGTGAATTGATATTAGTTTTGGGGGTGGCAATCTTCATCAAATTCAAATACGCATCGGAATTTTATCTCACTTCGTTCAAGATAATCCAAAGAGACAAAATTTAGATCAACATTTGATACATTTGATAGTTGGATCGATCAAAACGAAAAACATCTAGCAATTTAGGGGCCAAGCAAGTTGCATAGGCGCTTGCGAGAGCGAAAAAAATAGATTTTCATTTGATTTGATCAGATGTTAATCGGGGATGGTGTATCCAATGTAGCTCAATGAAGATGAGGATATTGAATTATTTGCAAGCTCAATGAAGATTGGTAGCAGCAGCGGTCCATGAAGCAACTAGAAAAATCGGTAGGAGTATATTTTTCGTTCCATCACGCTCTGCACATGGTGTCATCAGTCTCAGTCTCTGAGGGATGGTGGGATCATCATTCGAGACGATTCTTGGTAAGGTCAGGATGTCACCAGAGGGAGAAATGATTATCGCATGGTGATCGTCGCAGATAGTGAGTCATCGTGTGTGAGCACCACGTGCAAAGATTTGAAATGAAATGGAAACTTTGAATCATCATGAGATTCTTGTTGTGTAGTACAGTGCGTAAAGTGTGGTCGTGCGGTCTCGGTTCTGTAAATGTTTGCGTCTCTTTTGTCTTGATAGGTTGAATATTGTTGCAACTCCTCCCAAAAAAAAAATTGACTCCGAAAATCTGAAAGTTCGGATTTCTTGATGTTAGTATATTAAGCAAGTTGAACTCTTTTTCATGTTCGTTTAGGTCGTTGGCATAAATTATTGTAAGGATATTTGAATCAAGCGAGAAAATTCTGAAGAGAACCACGTATTATAGTACGTTCAAAAAAAAAAACGTGGCAAGGGTCGTTTTAAGCTAACATATTCAACAAATTTTGATCGTTAGTTGAAAAGTTATAAATAGTTATTGACACAAAAAAACATCAGATTCATCATAGACGTCATCATGGTATATCTATTTTATGTTTTTTCTAATTGGTGGGTTTCCATCGCAGCGATCATTACTCTATTACATTATCATGGTCGACAAATATTAGGTAATGAATTGTATCGTAAATTGTTGCAAGGGCAAGGATCATCGAAGTCACATGACATTACTACACCATCATCATCACGAGATCTCTTGATCAGCAGACATTTTCAAATTCTGATGATGCTTGGATCAATTGTCCGAGTCTATTGGTCGAATTCACCACCGTCAGTATGGTCTGGAACTAGCGATATGTGTGTATTGTTGTCGATCTTGGATGTCTTCATTTCACCAATGTTGTGGATTGCCGTCGTATGTTATTGCCCTCCCTGTGAAGAAGAAGAAAATGTTTTAGCATCGAAAAATTCAAAAAATGCATTCTGGTTTTCATGGCAGATGTGGACCGGTGTTTGTGTTGTTTTGTCATTGGTATTCGAAATGTTTCGAACAGGTGGGTCGTTGAATCAAGGAGCGTGGTTTTGTGATGGAGCAGCATTGATATTTACGATGTTGATCGAAGGATGTGCAGTGTTGCCACAATTGTATTTGATTAGTAATGTGAAATTTGAAGAAGGAGTGGGAGCGGAGAAACATATTATGGGATTAGTTTGTTTAGGACATGTTTTCAGGTATTGTGTGAAATTTATGTTTTTTGGTAGGTGTTTTTTTTTTTCGAATTGTTGGTATTATAATTAAGCAAAGAAATTTATTTGTGATCATGAATCCATTTCAATGCGTGCATGAATGATAAAATCAAATTTGAATTTGGAGAGTGATTTGAATTTTGTATGACCAAATCAATTGACAAAAACAAAAAACAGGATGGCATATTGGATTATTGAATGTCTTAGTGCATTATTTGATGGACATTTTTTTGGTGTCGAATTTTTTTTCATGTTACCGGATGTTTTCCATACCATATTGATGGCAGATTTTATCATGGTCTATGTGAAAAAGATGAAAGAAGCTAATTTTGCTATGTTGGGTGATATGATTGATATTTAGTTATTATGTATGGGAATGATGTCATGTGGATTTGTGGGAGTATAATGGGAGATATAGTTCAGGCAATAAAAAGAAATAGGGTGTGGAATCATAGCGGGAGAGATATGGTTTTTTCATGATATGAAAGATGTGATGATATGTAAGGTTTCGGGTTAAAAGTTTGGTTAAGTTTATGGGAATCCAGTATGTTTGACGAATGGATTTTTTTTGGGAAAAAGTTTTTTGACAAGGCATTTTTACAAGGGACAATTCTTATGAGAACTATTATTACCCAAGGATTCATTGTGTTTTATATCTGATTTGAAAAGTTGTTTTATGGGGGGATAATAGTTGTATTGGTTATTTTCGGAATTGGTTCGTATAGCAAGGGAAAAATGAGTATTAGAGTATAATTACATGTCGAATTCTTTTTGCATCAAAAGCAAAAGGGGTGAATTTTCAATGACTCAATCCATGGAAATATTGATGATAGCATTGTTGGGAAAAGTAATTTTAGCATCTGCATAAACTCCCAGGATCAAATTTTGTGCCATGTGGGATATGAATGCAAGTGTGCATGTCTGAAGCGGTCTACGATACAATAGTCATATTGGTGTTCGTGTACAGAGTGCAGGGTTTTTTTGGGTTGAGACCAAGTAATTCCAAGGAGAGCATCGCCGATTCCCATATCAAAAGTTATGTAGAATAGAGTATTTCATTCAGTACCAACATTCATTCATCCATTGATGTCAGTCATTCATCGTGTTTTTCCATGACCGTGGTTGGCATATGTCATGATTAATATGAATTTGGATTTGTTTCTCGCATATGATTGCGTATACCAATTCAATATAATCAACACCAAATGCAACAAAAATCAAAACATTATAGTTTTAGTTCCTATTCAAGGTCATTGAATAAGAGTCATCGTGTAAACAGTTCTGTAAGTGAAGAAAAACATTCAAGCGTTATAATAACGTTCAAAACTAGTTAAAACCATCAACAAATCTGATACTATTACGAGTGTAACACGTCAAGAAGCTACAAGCTAAGAAGTCGAAAAAGATAATTACAGTAAGAATTTGAGCATATAACAACAAACCAAAACAACAATGTTTCCATTTCCAAACCCACAACAAGCAGCTGCTGCCGCCGCAGCAAATATGTGGATGAATCCATATACCAATGACGATCCAGGGTATTTTTTTTTTTTGTGACTTTTGTGAATGGCGTCGTGGAGATCATTTTTGGAAATTTCAATTCGTAGCGGTGAAAAATGCATTGGAGAAAGTTTTTTGGTGATTTTTAATGAATTCAATTGGCATGTTACATTGTACAATACAATTCAATTAACAAAAAATATTACAGAATGTCCTTGGATCCAAATTTCACTACCGTTATGTTAAGAAACATCCCAAACAAATACACAACGAAAATGTTGTTACAAGTTTTGGATAAAAGATTTGCAAAACAATATGATTATGTGTATTTGCCGGTGGATTTCGTGAATCATTGCAATGTTGGGTATTGTTATGTCATGATTGGAAATTTTGTGTGGTTGGAATTTAGAATTTGGAACTGAATTTGTTTTTAGTTATGATAATGAAATTCCATTGACAGTGAGAGTCGATTGGAAAATTTTCTTCGCAGACTAAGATTCAGCGTTAATAATATGTCAGTGAGCATCGTTGAGAAAAAACCAACCCAAAACGGTTAACAAGACATCATGATATAAACCATAAAAACAGGTATGCATTCATCAATTTGCGATCTGCTGAAGTACGTGCACGATTTTATCGTCATTTTCATAATCAAAAAGTGAAAGATGTCCTTCCTGGCTTTAATTCAAAGAAAGTTTTGAAAGTATTTGAATTTGCATATCAGATTCATTATTAGTACATAGTTGTATCGTAATATTGGCAGAACCCCTCACATTAAAATGGATAATGTTTACTGATGTATCAGTACTATTGAAAGTTTTATATAGATTTTAATTATATCTTCAAAACAAATCTAATCAACAGCAAGTGTGCGAAGTAAACAAAGCTAAAGTTCAAGGTGCTAAAGAAAATATTCGAAGAATTCGTATAGATTGATGATGAGTGTTATGGAGTAATTTTTTTTTTGATATTGGGGATATTTTAAATTTACGACGGTATTGACGAGCAAAATCTGAATCTGTTGAATGAGTCATCATCATCATGTATCATCATGTGAACACAACAGGTCAAATGAGTATGTTGATGCAACGATTGAAAGAACATCCAGAATGGGTTCCACTGTTGTTCGATAACAATGTATTGGAATGATTTTTTTTTTTTATCGAGCATGAAATGGTGCATTGGTGCATTGGTGAACTATTGAGAATATAGATTGTCACATTGTGTGACGCGAAATAATATAAATGCTACTACGTAACCAATGAGTGAATGTTTCATATTCTGAAAGTGAAATCATTGCGACTTTGATTTTTTTGAATTTAGATGCAGGAGTTGAAATTTAAATTACACAGGGAACTCCAATCCCATTAGATTTGGATGCACCAGTTGAAAAGAAAGAACATAAACCACGTGATCAAAACAGAAGACCAAAGTATTGAAAAATATTTTTTTTGATATAGCACAAACTGCAATAGTCTACAGACTACATTAACATGTGATCATGCAGTTTTTATGAAGATTAATATGTAATGATAGTGTTGACCTAGTATTGCGATCAGCGATTTACTAGCGTATAGATCCGAACAAGTTTGGCAACAATTCCATACAAATTTAGCTAGATTTACCAAATATAAACCAGAACCAAAACAAATTTTGGCTCAAAACAAAAAAAAAAACCAGCTACTATAACAATAACAACGATAAGAATTATGCAAATTTGATGAATTATTTGGCTGCAGCTGGTGCAGGAGGAGCAGGAGCAGGTGGTGCAGGATATCCTGGTGCTTATGGACAAGCTGGATGGGAAATGTATAACAATCTTTATCGTCAACAACAAGCTGCTGCAGCTGCTGGGTATATTCGGTTGATCATTTTTTTTTTTTTGGGGGTGTGTTGAATTTGATAATTATCATTCATTCAATTTCATTGAATTTCTGACCTGATTGAATTGACAGATTTAATTCCGAATTTCTTTGCGGAGGCTCTGTGAATCATGTGATCAAATAAGATTTGATCAAAATTCTATCATGAGGAGGTCATCAGAGTGTTTAGTAAGTTGTATTCGGGATGTCAATGATGTCAGTTGATCCACATTCAATTTCACAAAACCCACCAACATAAAAAACAGAGCTGCTGCTGCATACAATCCTGCTGGAGGAAATCCATTATATGGTGCAGCAGGAGGAAATGCAACGAATCCATTGGCATATGATCCTTTGGTACAACAAATGGCTTTGCAACAACAAGCTCAAGCTGCGTATTTTTTTTTTTTTTTTTGTATGGGTTTTTTGAAATTATCGGATAGATTCATTCTGATTCAACAAGTCAATGAATTCAATGGCAATCAATCTGCTTAAATTCCATGTGAAACAAGCAATGACAATCTTGTTTACGCAAGGTTAGGTGGTGGATTCAAATTTACACAAAAACAAAATGTTCTCAAACTTACACAAAAACACTAGGTACAATGTCGCCGTTGCAAGTGCAACAGCAGCAGCAGTAAGTGCAGCAAGTTCTCCAACAGATTGGTCTGGTAGTGCAAATGATTCAGTTGCTAACAATTTGACGCAACAATGGCAACAAAAGGAAAATCAATTACCACAAAATCAATTACAACAATTCAATTCACAAGGATTGGGTGCTATGGTATTGTGATTTTGATTTTGATTTTTGATTAATTGATATTGATTTTTTTCATCATGCTGCAGCAGATTGATTCAGATTGAAGAAGCTGTTGATTTTTGTATAGAGTTGGAGTGACTGAGACAGGGAACTTGTCGTGCGTTTGTGAATTATCTGAATCGATTTTGTCAGATTTCTGTTTGATTAAAAAACTGCACAGGGAAACAATTTGAACACAATGAAACCACAACAATTGTCGAAGAATTATTGGGAACAAGAAAATGAATTTTCTGAAAATTTTCCTGCTGAAAATTTTTTAGCTGCTGGTATGGGACAATAAATTTTTATTTATGTCGAAAGGATGAGGAGGTGGAGATTATTTGATTAGTAGTATCAAGGTATTGAATTGTTTAGGAGTTTTTTCTTGTGTCCGTCGAAAATTCATTGATTACCGCAAGTTGTTGCGAAGTTATTATTTCCATAGGTGTCGTGATTCGTGTGAATAAATTTGCCTTGTTGAAATTGTTTCAAAAATTTCACCTCAACATCAAACCATTATTATTTCCGAATACAATAACATAAACAGGTAGTTTCTGGCTGCGATGGAACACTTTGATTACCAATCAGATACTCAATTTATACCAGATATATTGCCAAGGGGAGATTGGAAGAAATTCTAATTAATAATGAAAGTATGATTAGTAGAAACTTCTCATACTATACCATATGGACTATATAATTAGAATGCAGCTAAAAATAGCAGCGCCGAGTGATGAAAAAGTTCTTCAGACTGGTTTTAAATTGTGTTGAAATTAATGTGAATTGTAATGCTATGAATTGAATTGTTTGATTTCCTATCAACTAGATGATTCTACTATAAGATCATCATATAGACATGGTACAGAAAAGCTTTGACATTGTCTGAGTTGTTTGAGTGGATCATTTTTACTGTTGTTGTGTTGCTTTTGTTTATTGATTTTGTTACATGGATCAATGATGATCATATCTGAGATATTTGACGCTACTACGATAAAATTTGTTGAATTTTGCTATGAGTATTTGAGATTGAGTCCATCTTCGATTGTGGGCATCCTATATTAAATCAGTACACAAGTTTTTGAGAAAATTGTGATCACATGATGATTTACTTAAACTTAAACTATACCAAGAATTGAAAATTGCACAAGCATCTTACTTATTACACCGATTGGTTTTTGAGACTCAAAAAAAAAAGCATCACATCGCACAAAACTACTATATTTGAAGAAACTGTTGAGTTTGAGTTGGTGAAATTCTCGAGCAGGTTATTATAGACGCGAAAACAAGTATTAACAAACACCGTAGAAGCCCATGAATCATACAAAAAACAGTTGGTGATTGCATCGGTCTTCTTTGATTGGAAGCGAAAAACATGTACTGTTACAATCATCCTCGTTGAGCTACATTTAGAGATGCAGGGACTCAGCATATTAGCATAGAAACACCAAATAGGTCTTATGGTCAGTGGAAAAATCCGTTGGGTATTCTATACATATCCCACCTATGTCAGTTATCTAAGACGCTGGAAATAGAAATTTTTGCCAGAATGATTTCGGTTTCGGTCGTTGTTATTTATTGAAGCGTGGGTGAAAATTCTGTAGAGTCTGGATAAAGACATCAACGTAGCTACATCGACGTAGCATGACGATGACACAGCAGGACCTGGTGGTTTTTTTTCAGCGATGAAGTTTATTTGTAACATGATATTAAACATAGGACGGAAATTTTTTTCAGCAGATGTTATGATAAACTATTGACATGAGGATGTAATTTGGAAATTTGCATTGAGTGCAGGATCGTGCAATCATTGATTGATGTCACAGACCGGATGCAGGAATGGTGTATGATCATGGGCAGACGCAGGAACAGTTTTGTAATTGTATTGATAATTGCATTGGCAGAGTAGCGATTGAAGCGTTACTAGATTGATTTAAGTTTTTCGTCTATTTGAGTCTATCGAGATTTTGGTATTTTGGACGGAATATAGAATGACATTGGCGTTATTGAGTTGGGAGAAAACTTTTCAGAATCGCATGATTAGTTTCATCGTAATCTGTGGTACAACAGCGATGTTGGCCAGGTGCACGGTGCATGATCATAGACTCGAAAAGATTTGCAACTAAATTTATACTTTGAGTATAATATCATGATAAACTAAGTTGTTGTTATATTGATTCAGCATAGACGCAGTGTGTGTAAAAAAAATTGAGTTGAATAGACGCAGGTTTCTGACGATAATAACGCATCGTCGTCGTTGTGGTTTTGGTGCATATGATCATGACAGCATGCGTATGTTGTCATGCAAGGGGGATCAACAAGTGCACAGACGACGGTGATTATAATTGTAGGACCTTCGATCTTTGGGTTGAGATAAAAGCAAATAAGTACTAGCGATTGATGCAAAATGAAATAGAATGTGCAGAAGAGCATTGAATTTTGTTTGTTAATTATTTGAAATATTACTTGAAATATTGCATTCTAAGATCATGAATCGACGGAACTATTGAAATTGCATACATGCTTTAAAAAAGGAAAAAAACTTAGTATAGCTGCAGTGTGTTATTGATTGAAGTTGCTTATATTATAGTTTTGTTGATGTTATTGCGAATACTATTACACGAAAGTTATAACGAAACGCTTGAAAACGAAAACTAAGTGCAGGTGTGATCATATTAGTTCCTCAGATGTGCCTCTTGATTTCTAAAATCAGCCAATGCGTGGATCGTTCGGAATGGCAGAGACCACAACGACATGGATTGAGCGACGAAATTTAATGCAGGGCTGAAAAAATGACAGCAAAAACAACAACGACATGAAAAATCGAGGTCGCAATGCTTTGAGGTGCACAATTATCGCACAGCAACAACTGCATTATAAAGATTGCCGCGTCAGCTATAAGATTATAGACTTGACAATAGGGCGAATGAGAAATCGACGAATCAATGATCACACAAATCAACGGTGATGCTCAAAAACGACGTCGAAAAAAAAAAAATTGAGAATTTACTACTATAGCTACCTCCACGAGAGCAGTAGTTAGTAAAAACATCACGCGAAAAAAAAACCGAATTAATTGTGTTCTGACAGTATATGTAACGTATTGTTACACTGCAGGCACATCGTTTTTTATATCTTTTGGCTGAGAAAATACGAGGTCTAGGACCTGCTGTACACTACTATTTTTTATTTGGATTTGAATTAAAGATGCATTCGTCAGCTGAGATGTTTTCATATATTCGATGTTATTGTCACGAAGGAAAATCAATCGTGAGGAGGTGAAGTTTAGTTGTTGGTAGAAGGGGAAGAAGACAAGAGTTCGGCATTGGCAAAAGACGATAGCAATGCCGACAAGACGGACTACTGCTATAGCCTACTACTATTGCAGAAAAAGAAGACACAAAGTCAGCATGCGGCGACGAGTTGCATGTTGACTAGTCCATTGAAAAAGACACCAACACAAAGCATAGAATATAGGATACTATTGGTTGATGCAATGCGATTAATTCGCTTCTTTTGGTCTGTCATTATTACACCAATCATTAAGTTTGTTGCCATCAGTTTATCAATTTAAAAATTTTTATGTCACGCTACTGCACAGTCACATGATTGAGTAATAATATCGAAAAATGAATATTGTAATTTAGTTATTACCATGTTGAGCTATTTATTCGCAAGTTCTATAGTGCTCAATATCTGTTGTGTTTTTAGTTATTTGATCAGTGATTGTTGAGTAAATAGGTTGAATAGACTGTGTTATATAGTGTTGATATTGATCATTCATGATATTAGTATAAAAGACATTATACTCACAGATAATGATCTGCAACTATGCCTAGTTTGTTGTTGTGTTACTTATTGTAATGCACAAAAGGAGTGGAAAAATCTTTTCTTAGGCTGGTGTTGTGAAGGATTTTATATCTGCATGAGTTTCTCAAACTATAGTGGTTCTTATATTATTCAATTTTTTCCGTCCAATTTTTTATTAGATTAAAAAACTGAAGGCAGAATTATATAGTTTTCAAACGATCATCACAGTCTATCTAAGACTATCATGGAAAAAAACAGACTAGCAAATTGAACAAGCTATCACAGCTATGTTGTTTGTTGTCGTTTGATTATATAAGTGATGAGTCGATGTGTTGGCATCATAGTCTATAGGCTCTGAAACTGGTACATGATGACGACAAAAAAGGAAACTGAAAGAAGTGCATACTACGCCGACGATGATGTGTAAAAAAGACCCACAACAAAGATGTGCTGCTTTACAAGACAAATCTATTATTGTGTATTAAAACTTAGAGCTTATTATTGAGAGTTGCCTTGCTGCCAACGACACACAGCGAACAATTGACAAAACTGAGAGCATATCCACTGCTACAACATTGGAAAGAAAAACTCGCATTATTGAAGACACGCGTATTCAATTGCAAATTGATCCATGCAGAAGTTGAACAAAAGTTAATATTGGCGCATTATAGAGCTACTGAGGGTAAATAAAATTCAGCAACATGAAGCAACTGAGACGGCTTTGAAATTGCAGTAGCTACTTGAGAGAGGACAATTTTGCTTGAAAGAAGAAAAAACGTTGATAGCACACAAGACAGATGGTGGGATTGCGATCGTTTGGGCAACAAAGTTATACTATTAGTGTCATGTTTGCAGTGGAGGATTAGAACACTCTAATATGTTTAGCTGGATCAGATGTTGTGTTCCCTTGAGTGTATTCGTCGGTTGTTCGTGTGTCGTAATAATTTGTTGTTGGAGAGGTCGAGTGAGATGTATGATGAGTTTCATGAAGTAACAGAGTTGATGATTATGTTGCATCGAGAAGCATTTTCATTCAGGATAATTTCAAGCGAAATCAAAGAGCGTATATTCAGTTCCGGACCGGATTCGCCAAGGTACAGCGAGTCGCATTAAAGATGAATCTGATCCATCCATGCGCGCACATTACACAATTTCGTAGTCCTTGTACATAAGAAGTTGTTTAAACTAGGTATCAATGTAATGTTAGATAGAAGTCGTCAATCCGGCGATCAGTATCCGGATTCTTGATCATTTACCACGGAATCCTCCCACAAGAAATTTATCTTTCAGGTTGAGTTGCAACTCTACCGCGTCCTGTTCATTGATTTTCCCGGCACTAATCATATTGCGCGACTTACAATCCAGGCAATCATTACTGACATCAGCGACAAAATTTACGCACGTTCAACGTCCAAACTACACGACAACATCTCCATCCAGTCTGTTACCTAACTCCATCGATTCTCCGACGACACCCCCACCCAACATAATCAAAAAACAAAATGGCACCAACAGTTTCAAAACTGGATTTATCTCAACCACAACTTAACCAACCACCCTCCAAAGATGGACAACCACCCGGAACACCACCATCCACAGCGCCAACCTCCGCCCATTCCAAAGATGTCACGCCCGGCCGCGCTCCATCGAAAGACAAACAATCCGGAGGTTTCTTCAGGTCCTTTTCTGGGTTCATGGGTGGTTCTGGTGGAGGAAGTGAGGCGGAAAAACAACGTGAAGCTGAAAAACAAGCGGAACTACTCCGGCAAAAAGAACTAATGGCAGCTGTGCAAGATCCACAGCAATGGTTTGTCGGCGAGAATAATTGGCATGCAGCAAGGAGAACGGCGAAAACAATTTACGAATGGATTTTAGGGTATATGAAAAAGAATCAAATGTCGAAGTTTACAAACGATTTTGATAAGGAACTCGGCGATCGTCAACATGGACCAATCTTCATATTGCCATTTGCACCGCAAGATGATTCATTTTACACTCACGGAAGAGATAATCCACATAGTCAAGTACCGAGTGAAGGTCATCCTTTGTTCAATGCAAGTCGGGCGACGGGTGGTGAGTCGATGTGGAGAAGATTGTCAGATATGCAGCAGAGCGGGGAAAGATGTGTGTTGTTTCCAAATGCACTCCCCCATTGGAATAAAACGCATTATGGAAAAGTTTTCCAGGGTGGTTTGAAAAATTTCTATATGGTTCAAGCGATGCAAGCACTTTCATTGAGACCGAAACTATTACATGATATATTTTTACATAGTGATGTGGATAAAGGGTTGTATGTGATGACATTTTATAAGAACTCGCAATACATCGTGGTGGAAGTGGATGATTACATGCCCTGCGATCTCGACGGATATCCAGTAACATGCGCTTCCGAAAATGCACCGCAAGTGATGTGGCCATCATTACTAGAAAAAGGTTTTGCAAAACTCCATGGACACGGATGGGAAGTGATTGGTGAAGGTGGTAGTGTTGAAGAATTCCTAGTGGACTTGACTGGTGGTGTGGGAGGAAGGTGGTCGACGAAAGATGTTCATCCAGTTCGAATGTTTGTATATTTGCATGAATTACAGCGAGAAACTATATTTGTATGCAGTGTGAGCCAAGAAAATGCAGATATGAGAGCGGTAAAGTTAACGACGTTTTTTCCGTATACTGTGAATCGAGTTGCAGAATTTGCAGGACATGGATATGTGCAAGTACATTGCGGAGCACCATGGGTGGAAGAAGCTGGTTTATTGACGGGTGCACCAACGGAATTAGTTCGGGATCCGAGGTTTGAAGAAAGACCAGAAGACGGATTCTTTTGGCTTTCCATATACGATTTCCAGACCTATTTTAGCACAATTCATGAGTGCCGTTTGATGAATAGTGGAGATGCAGGTGTGATAAAGAATATGCCCGAACAACGATTACCGTATCCAGTAACACCAGTGTATGTGAATAACAATTTAGCACCGATGTATGAACAAGTTCACGCCTGTAGCGGGAAAATATGGGTCAAAAATGCACCGGAATTTCATATTAGAGTGAGAGGTTGTCAAGGAAACGAACAACCACCGGAAATTGTATTTACCTTGAGTCAAGTTGATACGAGATTATCACAGGAATATGCGGGACGGAGGAGAGAACATCATGCACTACTCTTAACATGTTATGAAGAAGTCACTGGGGATTTGTATGTGACCGTGACGAAATCAAATTGGTTAGAAAATGCAAGGGATGCAACATTGGCATTTAAAGCAGGGAAATTTGGGGGAAATTATATGATAACATGCAATTTAGCACCGACAGCACCAGCGAGGAATGCAACATTGGATGAAGAAGGTGCTGATGGGAATGGGCCTGGGAAGGCCGCAGGTTTGTTAGGATCGTTGGGGAATACTTTTGCGAGCGAGGAAGTGGAAATCAATAGGTTGATTGCTAGGGTATACACGACGAGTAAGGTTGCAGTACATGTGAATTCAAGGAATACGAGGTTTGAGGACGGACCAAGAGTCGCTGCTCCAGGATCATTACCGGGAAGACCACATGCAATTCGGTGGACGTTAGTGGGTAGTGGAAATCCAGATAAAATGTTGAGACCAGATTTACCAGAAAGTTGGTTACAACAGGAAGGGAGAGGATTGCCATTGGCTTGGAAATATGATCAGAAAGAATTGATTCAAATGGAAAGTAATGAGGAGAGTGAGAAGGGTGAATGTAGTATTATGTAAATTGGGATTTTTGGGGTGGTGGTGGTGAGGAGGAGGGAAAGGTGTTAATTTATGTAGGAGGTGCATGGATAGATGCGTCGACGGTCCGGGTGTGTGTGGACGGAGTTAGGTGGACATGGTGATCCTCCTGGAGGAATGGTGCGATGTTAGGTTGTAGGAGACTGCAGGGGATCATTTACAGCTTGTGACGAGGAGGGAAAAGAATTTATAAGTTTTACTATCATAAGTCGTATGCGTTTTCTCCGTGAAGGAATCGTTGCGGCGTCAGAGAATGTGATCAATTATGCCCTAAGATCAGTTTATGTACATAATGGAGAGATAGAATGCAAGCATAGATTTTCCAACAATGATGGGAGCGCATCCAGCGTTCTGATACGATTTTTTCTTGTTTATAGTGAGTGGCTCTTCGACGACAGTCTACACACGATGACACACAGTTTATGGTAACGTAAACTGAAAAATTTGTCTAAATTTTTTTCTCAGCAGATGAGTTGATGATATTATTCACATTGTATTTGCCGCAACAGGACATCAAGCAATTTTTAGGCTCATCGTGTATCTGATGAAAGGCACACAGTGTATATCGCGCAGTTCTGATCGTGGTTTTCAAGATTTGTGTTCTTTCATTACTAAGACATTACGGCATGTTATAGTCAAATTCTTGTCGATAAACTGGATTCAACCGAGATCCAATTCTATTCTGAACCAAAAAAATTTCCAATCCGTGACTCCAAACCCTGCGAAAGTTTTCTTATCACAAGCTTTGTATTAAATTTTGAGAATCAAATTTCTAGTATTGGCTCGTGATTTCTGTCGAGTCAAATTTTGTTTGGGATTTGTTGGGTGGATTTGTTTTAAATTGGTGGTGATATACGAGAAATTATTTAAAGAGCAATCTTGATTGAGGATCCTAATTCCTAAGAAGATACGCATCATGTCAAATCCAAAAGTATTTCTCGACGTAACCATCGGTGGCAAATGGGGTCGCAAAGGCCGAATCGTCATTGAACTTAATGCAGACACAGTTCCCAAAACAGCAGAAAATTTCCGTTGTCTTTGCACTGGTGAAAAAGAAGGCAAGTCCTATAAAGGTGTGAAATTCCATCGCATCATCCCCGGTTTCATGTGTCAAGGTGGCGATTTTGAAAACCAAAATGGCACCGGCGGAAAATCCATCTACACAGACAACGACAACGGAAAGTTTGCAGATGAAAATTTCACACTTAAACACACGGGACCTGGTTGTCTGTCGATGGCGAACAGCGGACCAGATAGCAATGGAAGTCAGTTTTTCATTTGTACAGCGACAGTGGAGGATGGATTGGATCAGTTGGACGGGAAACACGTGGTGTTTGGACAAGTTGTGGAGGGTATGGATATCGTGAAGCAGATGGAAGGGGTTGGTACGGAAGGCGGGACACCGGATAAAGAAGTGATGATACAAGATTGTGGAGAATTGAAATGAAGATAGCTTGGGTGGAGTGGGTTGAGATCCGAAAGATACAGCAAAACAAAAGTTTTTTTGTGTCGGTTTCTATATATTGTGCAAATGATGAAAAATCGTGACAGTGTTCGCAAATAATTGATCATTCAGTCAGTAGATGACTCATAGTAAATTGCAAATTTTTGCAAAGTTGAAATCTAGATCATGATTGATAGCAAGTGAAGTGTGTCGATGAATTATATTCCAACTATATTGATAGTGGTGCAATTGAGAATCCTCTCATCTATTGATATTCGCATTATACCAATAGCTTCGCGTATTCTGAGCAGGGCGCCGAATTCGACTCCAGAAATGACAGTCGCGAATTCAACATTGTTCTAGTTGAGAGATAGTTTTCGTAAGGAGGGCGCACTATGCGAAGTGATGTAATGGGTTTGCCATTTCGAGCGTTGACGACGTCTAAAACGGGTGAGTCATCTAGCTTTTCATTGAATTTGCATTTGAAATTTTGTCCAATGATTCCGTATCTGGATTGAAAATCTGTGATTCATTCTCAGGGTCGAAGAAAATATCAGCATACGTTTTGCAAGTACAATACCTTTATTAGCCCAGTATGTCGTTGCAATTTATCTCGTTCTTTCTCTACATCAATCTGTTCGTGATCCCTGTTGCAAACGCAGATGTCGATGGTGGAATTTCATCGGATTTTGTGGATGAGACTTCATTACGAGCAGTAGAAGGCAGCAGCACAAGTCCAACTGTGCAGGAAAACAACAGCAATGGGTTAGCCACACTAGACAGTGATGATCACACTAGACAGCAGCTTTTGCAGGCAGTGGAGGAAAATCATACCAATAGTAGTAATAGAGTAACAGTGCAAGTATCAGCTGAAGGAGACGTGAGCTTGTATGATGAAGTTGCGGAACAACAAGAAGAAGGAGAGGTTAGTGAGGGTGCGCAAGAACTTGTTGAGGAGCAGAATTATAGAGTTGATCCAAGCTCGTCTATAGAGAATGATCTCGTTGATTTCGATAAGGAGCCATTTGCAGGCTCCGGTGAAAAACAGTTGGATTCAGATGCAAATAAGTTTACCGGAAACTCGAAGCATTTCAATGCAACGAAACTCGTGACAGATCATGCTCTTAACGAAAGCGACGAAAGCGTCGATCCAGTACATATTGTAACGAAACATTTTGAGAAGATGGATTTTAGGGTAGTGGAAACAAACAAATCACACGACAAAGTGTTAGATGCGAATATAGTAAGCGGCTTTGTTCATTCAGAAACAGGACGGAAATGTGGTAGTCAAAAATATCGGGCGCCTTATGGTATAGTAGTTGGAGTTTTTTTGATTTTTTTGTTTTTGTCAAAAATATCGGGCGCCTTATGGTATCGTAATTGGGAATTTTTTTGAATTTTTTTTTGTGGTAGATTGAATATGCTATTCGAGCAAATATGATATGATTGATTATGTCTGATTGAAATTTGTAGAACCAATTTGAGTGTATACAGTGCATCGATAAACACAAAATTCCAACATGAATCTTACAGATATCCCAGATGACAGCGTATGGTTAAGTCATTTTTGCGGAGCATTCATTGGTTTTGTTGGATTGTTTCTCAGCGGTGTTGTTATCGGAACATTTCATTTCCATGAATTCTGTTTTGGAAATGCATTTGAAACTTCAACGGAAAAAGAAGAATGGAAAAAAGATAATAGGAGACATAAACGGTCGTTGTATCTGGGGTTCTTTCTGTTTTCGGTGGTATTTATTTATTTATTTATTTGGTTTGTTGTTTCAGGAAGGTTGAGGTTTCTTGTCAAGTTGTTGTCAGCAGTTATATTGGTGAATGTGAGAAATTGAATGAAAATGATAATCAGATGAATGTCACAGTTCAAACATGTTACCAATAAAATCTATCAAAAATACAGATGTTTGCATTCTGCGCAAACAAATTCGTCGAGCGATTCAGATACCAGGTGTTCGCGTCACCGAACGATGTGATAATAACAACTGTTTATGATGGAAGTTTCAAGGAAACGAAGCATTTGGAATGGTTGCATAACTCGAAGTATTAATTTTGTCAATTTTGGTTGTGTTGCAATGTTGCATGTTACTAGGTGGGAATCGAGGATGAGAATTTTGTGATCGAGAGGTGGTAGTACATTGGCCCCACACAAGTATTACATTGCAAGCGAGTGGGTCCGTCATGATATCATTGAGATTTCCATCCTGCTAGAGAGTTCTTGTTAACCCAAAAAAAAACAACATCAGGTACAATTTCTTCGCAGTAAATTGTCCAGATTTCGAATACGGAGAGTTCAGTCCAATGACATCCGATGCTTCCTGGGCTTTTCAACCAGTATTATCCTGGGTCTTTCAACATGTGAAGTACAAATTTGTTTACTGGGTGGATCCCGCGTTAATGGATGTAAACGGGATAAAGAACGGAGGAATAGGGGTAGATGTCATGAATGAAGAAGGTAGTACAGATTTTGGGTTTTTTGTTTGGCAGTAGTAGTGGGGTTTTTGTGTGAAAGTATTCTGATGATCCTATGAGGATGCAATTCCATGACGAAATTTTTCCATGTTGACATTTGTACACTATGAAACACACAAAAAATTTAAAACAAACACACAACATGAACAGAAGTACTCGTATCCGTGGATTCTAAAGGTGGAGTCTTATTACGAGACACAAGTTATGTGCACAATTTAGTGTCAAAAAGTAAAGTGATGTGTTCAAGTCCGGTAGAACCACCAATAGTGGCATTGTTAGCATTAATGGTTGGTGGAGATGATTGGTATATTTGGTTCGGATTTGTGGTAGATTGTCATTGAAAAATTGACACTCCTGAGTGAATTGGATAAATGATCGAATTATTGTGGCTACATCCACGCATTTAAATACGGTGGTAATGTGAGTTTCTCATAAAATGAATTTTTTGAAACAAAAACAGGTTCGACGCAGTTGATAAAGTAGCACGACATCATGCAGATGATAGTTGGGAAATCTTTGAAAGAGATTCAGGACCGTTGAGAGTTGCACCAAAAACTATTCTGAAAAATTATCCTGTCGACATAGAACCATGGTGTTGAAACGAAAACGCATATATATTGATACGTTGCATATTATAGGAGGAACTATTGCATAGGCAAAGTGTTTTTGTGAGATTTGACATAAGTAAACACGACGAGGCGACATCATAGTGGATCACATTGCGACTGACAATCAGTATGAACATTAATTAGCGACAAGCATTATACCAGATTTTTCAGCCACGGTGTGATCTAAGCTTCTGTGGTGGGTCTTGTCACAAATCGTCAGCAGTAGGGTCTGACGCTAAATGTCGATCGGTTTGATGATGTTTCTATATGCATCGTTGATCTGCTGAGTAAAATTGTTTTACGGGTGGATTGGTCGATCGGGGTCAATTATTTTTTTCTAGATCATGTCGTTGCAAAATGTTCAGTTCTTCCCAGAATCCCGTCTCATTCATATGGGTGTAGTATCTCATGTCAAATTTCCATTCATATGCGTGTTGTAACGACCCCATCTCAAATTTCGCATTTCGGTTTCGTATGGATTCGTCGCTATCCTAAAAGAGCATCTAACTAAAAAAATTCGAACGTCGAAATTAACAACAAATTTCTGCTATTGAGAAATTCTGCTGGATTCTCGAATCTTCCATAAAATCTGCTGGGTGATTCAATAAAATCGAATTGGTTACTGGGTGATTCAATTACATTTAGAAAACACTAATAAATCAGGGGGTTTCAGTTCGATCAAAGTATTTAGAAGTGTAATATCATTTCGTAAAAAATTCATCAGTAACGCTATCGGTCTGTGTAGATTTTAAGTTTGTTTACAATACTCATTTAATAGTTTTTTAACGAACATCCAAATTTGTCACAATGTCAGCAACTGATGCAAAGCCAACGTCGACCTATGACAAGGAAAACGTCTTCGCACAAATTCTTGCTGGTAAGGCAGAAGCTACAAAAGTTTTTGAAAATCGACATGTTATTGCAATTTTGGATCAGAATCCGGTACTATGTGGATGGATTTAATAAGTTTTTTTGTTGAAAAATTTGTTGAGAGAAATTATAAAATTGCATTGATTGGTGGTGTTCTGATTTGTTAAAACCGATGTGTGTTAGTTTATTCGAAATAAGTATAATTACATTTGATCAACCGTGTCAAATCCTGTCGACATACTAACACAACGAAAAAAATTATGCTGAAACTACAGGTAACTAAAGGACATGTTCTCGTTATCCCAAAGGCCAAAGGATTTACTTCCATGCTTGATATGCCACCTAGAGTTGTATGTGATGTTACATCATCTCTACCAA
>Ga0099797_100165_pt1 | contig 42451 bp, 19 predicted proteins | sample Uncmet_Sort48C_1_FD_89871 | JGI IMG/M metagenome (GOLD analysis project Ga0099797, IMG submission 89871) | Marine eukaryotic communities from CALCOFI LINE 67, Pacific Ocean - C012_Sort48C_1 | ecosystem: Environmental > Aquatic > Marine > Oceanic | place: Pacific Ocean: Monterey Bay | collected...
TCCTGGGAGTGGGTATGTTTTATTACACCATGTAATGGGGGAATGGGCGTATGTTAAAGGTGGTATGGGTATGGTTAGTAACAGTATTGCACGTGCTGCAGTTGATTTAGGTGTCGAAATCTTTACGGATGTTGAAGTTACATCTATCGATGTCTGTGAAAACGCTAATGGCTCTTCTAATAACAACAATGGGAATGTATCTAGTATTACCTTGGCATCTGGTGAAAAGATTCAATCCGACATTATTATATCCAATGCAACACCGTATAAAACATTTAGCACGTCTTCTTCTAATAGTAGTAGTAGTAGTAGTAGCAGCAGCAGCCAGGATGGCTTATTATCTATTGAAACATGTAAAAAATATTTATCTTCAAATTTTTACAAAAATATTTCTGACATTAATTATAAATCATCGACTACAAAAATAAATGTAGCAACAAATGCATTGCCAAATTTTAAATGTACTTCATCTTTTGGCAGTAAACCTGGGGTTGAACATGAGGGTACCATTCATATTGGCTGTGAATCGATTGGGTCGTTGCATAATGCATATGAAGATGCAGAGTATAAAAATATTGTGTCGCGTGTTCCTTTAATAGAAATGACAATACCATCGGTTTTTGATAATACATTGGCACCAAAAGGACATCATGTAATAAATTTATTTTGTCAATACACACCATATTTACCAATAGACGGGGAGTGGGATGAAAATAGAAAAGCCAAGCTTGCTAAGCATATGTTTGATCTAATTGATACATATGCCCCAAATTTTAGTAGTAGTATAGTTGGTAAACCTGATATTTTAACACCGAAAGATTTGGAAGAAACGTTTGGATTGACTGGGGGTAACATTTTTCATGGCGAAATGACATTGGATCGATTATTTATTACAAGACCAGCGGCAAGTGGGGCCAGTTATCGTGTCCCAGGTATCAAAGGTCTATACCTATGTGGAGCGTCTACACATCCTGGTGGTGGTGTTATGGGTGCAGCTGGAAGAAATTGTTCAAGGGCAGTATTAAATGATGTCTCATAAAGTTAAAGTGGTGAACGTATCATTTATGTAAATACGAGTAGCATATGGTACGCATATTATATATAAAAATGTAAAACAATTAAGTATATCATTCATATAATAATAATATAAATAGTATGTCTACAGTAGTAATTTAAATTAACACTAGATTTCAATACTGCATGCCCGACTGATAAATAATAATAAATACTATACTATACAGTAATATAAATAAAGAAATTATTTAAATAATATGAAGAAATAAATTAAAATGGAATAAATAAATATAATTCCAATAATTGAAATAATAATAAAATAATCTTTTTATTTATATTTAAATTTACGACGTAAATTAGTAGAGCTGCCAATTATTCATAAGAGGAGAGCACTGGTTTATATCCACCAACCTAAACCGCAGCAGCAGGTAGGTTGATAATAAGTTGTTTTAATTATTAATTCATTATTATTATATTATAATATATATTATATTCTTCTTCTTATTATTATTATTATTATTATTGAGTATAATATAATAAGAAGAAGAAGGGTACGTATTACATTATTATATATATATATATAGATATGACACATCACAAACTAGATGCATTGTACTTTGTAAATAAATATACTTTCATAGTTTATACAACAATATATAATTCGTTATAAAACAATGGAGTTACAAAAACCATCATCCGGGAAATCACCTTTGTTAAGTTCAGAGGTTGGTTCGGATTCTGTTAGGCCTTTGTCTTTGTCGACCATTGGTGAGGGTCCAAGCAGACCGAAAGCTCCGCATGAAGGTGTTGGAGCACACGAGAAGCAATGTGATGACTGGTGCAGACCAAATGTATTTGGACATGAATGGCATTGGTCAGAAATAATTATTTTCTTACTTGTAGTTGCATTTGTTGTACTTTCCATAATTCAAAATTTTGGTAACGCAGAGACAAAAACTATGCAAGCATCTGCATTTTGGATATTAGTCATAGTAGCATGCTTCCTTGGGAATATCTTTTTATGGAATATTGGATGGGTCGAATCTGATGCAGCATATTCGAGGCAAATTGCATGGGCGTGCGATGATATTGAGCAAGAAAACGCAGACATGAAATTAAACGTAAAGAGCTTACAATCAAATGTGAAAAAGCAAGCTGATTTGGCAACAAAAGCCTCCCAGCAAACTGTTGCAATGGGGAAAAAGGTTGGTGTAATTAATGCCTCTGGTAAACTAATGGCTGATAATGTTAAAAAATTTGAACGTCTTATGGACTCTTCAGCATTCACTAGTTATCAAGTACGCTTTACAAAAGCTAATAATATGCAAAAAGAAGTGAACACAATAAATAAAAGGGATAACTTTTATAATGATGTAATTCGTAGATTTCAAACCGCTGCACACAGTGGTGACGAAAGTGAAATTGATATCAAAGACGAGCGTACATTGAAACGTCTACAAAAAGGATTTAAAGAGTATAATAACACATGCCAAAAAATGGGCTCTTTGCCATTAGATACTGCTAAATTTAAAGAAATGGATCTTGATAATAATGGAAAAATTGAGTTATGGGAGTTTTGTGTTGGTAAGTACAATACCCGTGATTCGTCTGCAGTACAAGTTACACATAGTCTCTAACACGTTAATCTATTTCATTGCAGCTATTTATCAAAACATTTTACGAAGGGAACTTGGCAGCGAAGTTCATAAAGTTGCTGAAATGAAAAGTGAATGCGATAAGATAAAGAAAAGAATATCACAAATAAATGATATTTTATCAGCGCATCGACAAGGAGGTGATGTTGCCCCCGAGGAATTGGATGATTTTGAAATCAATACAGAATGTGTGGCATTCGCAAGGCGTTAAAAGAAGAAAAGGGAAAATGAGAAAGAGTAACTTTTATAAACTTTTATATAAATGGCACCTCTAACTTATAAACAACTCAACAACTTCATCAATTAATTTCATCAATAATACGAGTATAAAATATTATACTTTGACTTAATAATAATATTAATATAATACTCTAATTGAAATGATACTGTAGCATATACATTAAAAAAATATTAAAAAAATGAAAACGAAAATATATGTCTTTATGAGATGTCTTTTATTAAGATAATGTAAATATTTCGTTACTCTCTCATATATATGATGTATCATACCTATGCATAATATTGAAATAATATAAGTTATATGATAAATGAGTAAGAATTAATTATATATGATAGTGTCTGTGTTATACTAGACTGTATTTAAACTGCCTAAAATCTAAATCAGTTTTCAGTTTGCCACTTCCATTATTACATTACCTTATTGAAATAACTTTGCTAATCTCATAATTAGGTGTGCACTTTAATATTTGGTCTTCGTCCAGAATTTTTTCTTTTATATTTAAATAGAAGTTGAGTATTGAGCATAGTATTCATCACGGGATCTAAAATTATATAACTTTACACTTTAACACATATTTGAAATATATTCACGGGAGGTATAAAAGTTAAGATTAGCAAAGCAAAGTTTCATAAACTCTTTTCTTTCGCCCTCTTTAGGAACTTCCCCCCATGCCTTTGCAATGCGCTGCCCTCAAGTAATTTTATAACATGTGCAATCTCATTTTTCACATAAAAGAATGTTCCATGCCCCGTATTTGGCAGTAGACACGAACTCATTTGGCAGTCGTTAAATCCATGAAGCAATTTAAGGCGCAAAATTGATTCTTCAATATGTTTAACTGGAACAAACTTATCATTGCCTGCCATAAATACATGGATAGAATCAACGTAACTCAATACATCTTCTAGCCATATATTACCATCAAACCAATCCCCATGGCGCATCAGTGTACGAGCAATGGATATATCCTTCATTGCATGTAATGACAAAATGTCTAACAAATCTTCACGGTTTACTTTGCGAGTGTATAAAAATGTTTTACATAGGGTAGATCGAAATAATTGTATTGCAACAGGATCGACTATAATAGCATGACGCGCCTTTACATTATTTCTTGTATATATTAAATTTGCTGCAACAAATGTACCATATGAATGTGCCAATATATCGATAGTTACCTTTTGCTTGTTACTAAAACAAGGGCATTCTCTCCGTACAATAGTTTCAATATATATGTTCATTTCTTGTATTGTGGGCGCAGAAAAAAAAAATTTAGGAAATTCTATGGAGACATACGGCATGTCGATTATGATCACGGTACGATTTTCAAATTTTTTGGAATTTATGAAATATTGAAATAGAAGATAATATGTGGATAAACCAGCACCCAAACCATGGAAAAAAATCAACGGTATGTTATCGTCAGTATTACGGTCAACAGAATAGTCATGCCATTTTTTTTCACTTACTTCAATACCAATATTGTGGTTGTCGGTTTTATTGATGCTTTTTTTTACAAAATATTTTAATGGTTCGATATCATTTCTACGCGTATATTTCATTCTTAGAAACATAATCTCTGTGCAAAGGTATCGAATACAAAAATCGAAAAACAAATAGTATAATATTGGTGCTTCTTGGCACATGGGTATGATCGAATCGCAAGGAGGTCGCATTGCATGAAACTTGTTGTTTCGCTTATTTTTCACTTCTCCTAGTTTTGAGCATATAAGTTGGGCATAACTAGTTATTTCTTTTAATTGTAATTCATCTAGATTATCAATATTTCCTTGTCGAAAAAATAAATACGCAAAAAAATCTAATATATTAGGCATGCCTAACTCTGTGTATGCTGGCGCTATTCGTCTTGTTTCATCAAGGAACCAGTTTGTGATCCATGCTTGACCCTGCGCTACGCTCTGACTATGGACAAATTCTAGTAAGTATCGAAACACTCGTTGTCTTCTATGCAGTGGAAATGTATCATTAATGTATGGCAATGGTTTAGACGTAATATTTCCATAGTACTTTACAAACAATAAATACAAATAAAAACTTGCATCAAAAAAAAAGTAATAGTTGTACCACGGTATGTTTTGAAAGTGAACAATATAGTGATTGGTATTGCCATTAAACTTTGTATTATTATACAAAGTTAAAATTGTTGTATAAATACAAAATGGGCCATACAACAGCAACAATATAGTACCTGTATGGGCAACGTCACAAAATAATTTATATAGTATCATAACTAGTTGTCAATGTTTTAATGCGCCTGTATTCGACAAAGTTATCAACGCGTTACAAAAGATGACGGCTCCAATTTTTGTTTTCTCGTGATATAATAGTATTGCAAGAGAAGTACCAATAAATGGTGCAGTAGTGAATGTCGGTCGGAGTGTGGATACGGAAGAGCAGAAGTAAGTATTATAGTATAAGTACGTGGTAGTATAGTAATTATTATAATGAATAAATATTATTTTTTTTTTATTATTAATTGCACTATTATTATTTATATTACCTGGTATTATTATTGTTATTATTTTTTATATTTTGTATCCTATTATTATTATATACGAAAAGTATGGGATAAAACCTTAAATACACCCACTATGCAAATCCTCCCAAAAAGTAGTTGGTTTACCAAGCTAACACCACACAGACCACTCCTTTATCTTATTAACACTTCAATATAACACAACAAACAACAATACTACTATTATTTTTTTTTTTGTTTTTTTTTTTTATTATTATTATATTGATGACTAGATCAGGCGGCATTATTATAAATAATAATAATAAAATGCAGACAGTAGAATACCACCAGTAGCTACTGAAGAAGAATGAACTAAGAATTACCAATCGAAATCATCCACCAATCCATTTTATACGAACAAATATCCATACATAAGTATCTACCGCGTCAATTTAAGGATCAAAAGCCGAACCTGATAAGTATTTGTATTACACTTTAATCGCTTCTATATTTTTTAAAGTTATTTATTTATTTTGTGTGTGATAATTTTCGCTGTCGTTGAATATTATTGAGGTATAAAAGATTTTTTATAGTCGCAAGTTTTTACAACGAGTCGAGCTTATTTCAGCACATCTCCAGGTAATCTTAGCATCATGAGGGTATTCTGTTCATTCATATTGTCACTACTACTTGTTGGGTTATTATCATTGCATAAAGTAAAGGGGCAAGGTGGCGTCGACAGCGTTTCTATCGACGATATAACTACACCAGTGGAAGTTACGCCAGAAGAACTAAAATCTCACTTGACAGAAAACTTGGAAAGAGTTACCGGCAAAAGTGCTGCAAAACAATCCTTAAAATTGAATGTTTTTTTAGCACTTGAGTCAAAGACGTATAGTGATGTAAAAATCCCTGGAGAAGTAATTTATAACAATGGTGAAGAAGTGCCAAAATATTCAGCAAACCCGGTAGGACAAAAAGATACAAATAAAGATGTAAAGCGACTGGTTATACCGGTTACAGAAAACAGAGAAAAAATTTATATACGATCCAGTGATAAAATTGTACTTCAAAATCTAGGAGTTTTTAAGTCGAGTTGCGTAGAAAGGAAAGTCTGCAGATCGTACGTTGCAGGTATGGGTCCTCCTAAAAAAGTTAAAGATGTTGAAGGCATGTGGGAATTATCAATGCACGTGTCTTACATGTGTAGGAAAGCTGGTACATCTCGTATTTCATTTGAAATTGAAAAGCGCGTAGCATTAGGTTTAGATAAAACAACACTTGCCTTTACCTGGGATAAAATTTGTGGAAATGGACCAGCGTATGGATTTAATATCTATTTGAGAGATACGATTGGCGAGAATAAAGGCGAAGTTATGAAGGATGGGACTGTTTCGCCCGAATTTAATAGATACAACCGCCGAAAGCAGTACAAAGTTGGATATGCTGACTCGTCCACATGGTTTCTAATCAAAGGGCCAAGTGCCAAAGAGGTAGCGAAACAGGGAGGCAATTTTGCGCTTAATTTTAATGTATCGGGTATTAAAATCACACCAATACGATCGTCAAGCAGACCAAAGAATAGTAAAGAAGAGACACTTGCAGTTATGTTAGATGGAGAAGCAAGCAATGGCGGTACATTGTCGGCCGGTGACGCTGTCCCATTAATTTTGCGATATGATTGTCTAGCTTCTGGTTCAAATACTATAAGTGTACAATTTAAGATTCAGGAGAAAAAATCTGCTAGAGTTGTTCCATCAATTGTAAGTTTTGATTTTGTAAAGACGTGTCACATTGGTCCCTTACCTGGATTTGATGTTGCTGTTAGCGGCATTGACCTTGGAGCGAGTTTTTTTGCTGTTAAGGATGGGATGGCAGTGCAAGCTTTTAAACCAACAGATCATACTGCACGTGTAACACCTAAAACAAGTGCGTTGAACCTGGAAATTATGATGACCAGGCCGATGATAGCGGTTTCATTTGGCAGACCTATGGTAGTTGTGAGACAAAGCAAAAACCAAATGGTGCCTCCATATGGTCCGCCTGGCAGCCCTGTGGAAAGCCCTTTTAAAAGAGTTATCAATAAGATAATTGGTCCTCATTCTATTTTCGGTGGGCGTGGATCTATATTTGATCGTTTGGCCTCACCGTTTAAACGTGCTGGATTAGAAGAACCAGCTAGGCCGCCATTACCTGGTATTGGAGATATCTTCAAAAACATTCTTGGTGGTAGGCATCGAAATGATCGACTGAAAGCGGATGTGGAGAAAGACTTTATTCAACCGCCGTTGCCACCAGACATTGATGGTAGTGATTGGAATGACGAGGATGCAAACGACGATGACATTTTCGACAATGGAGGTGTCAGACGGCGCCTTGAGAATATTAATCGTCGTAAGCTGTGGCGCCCAAAACGATACGATGATACTACTACCAACATCAACCCAACAAATAGAATTGTAGAAGTTTCAACAACTGGCGATGCTGCTTTAGGTGGCACAGTTATGTCTAATCAAAGTTTAATGTTGACTGTAGTGCATGATTGTGTACGAAGTGGCACCGCACAGGTAAATATAAAAATACCGTTGAAACGACCAAGGACGTCAATGTCAATAGCAAAAACGAAAGATGATGATACAAAAGCTTTTTTAAAACGTGTCATGGACAAGTTAAAGGAATTGAAAACCTTGAACTTCATTGAACTCTCATATGTAAAAGAATGTAAGCAAGGCCCTGTTCCGGGCTTTGATGTTAGTTTCGGACAAGTTATGACGACGGGTGTCCGAGCGTTTTTCCCAGTGAAAAGTGGCATTGTAACAGCGTCACATCGTGCATCGCGTTCAGAAATGCGAGTCCGAGAAGGCGAACAAACATCACGAATTTATTTCAGCGAAAAATTTCCTGATACACGTTTGACAGTGACAGTACCAGTTTTAAGATCGCACAACCCGTTGTATGATGATGATAAAAGTCCTATTTTAATACCTAAATTGAAAGTGATGGGTGCAGTGGGTAGTATTGTGGAAGATCAATTAGTTGGTAATGGGAAACCATTTTATGTATTCGGACCCAGAGGAGGTTTCACTAGAAGAGTCAAGCGTTCGCGACGATGGTCACATCCCAAAATCGTTGAAGTTGAATACAATTGTCAACGTAGCGGCCTGGCAAGGATGTCCATGTCATTTAGTGTTATCTCGGAAAGATTTAATCGAAAAGAAAATAAATATGCTAGCCAACACTCAATATCTCGTGAAATAACATTCGGTTGGGTAAAAGAATGCCATTTACCAGCAATTAAAGGCTTAACCGTTGTGTCCACGGGGCAAAAAAAAAATGGAAACAAGAAAGAAAATGTCATGGTCCATGGGGTATCTACAAAAGAATACCACCCAAAAACTGCATGTACAATACTAAGTTCCAGTCAAACTAAGCGATATTTTTATGTTTCTAGCACATCCAATACGACAATGCCGTTTTTAAAACCCATTGTATCTACAAATAATGATGGTGTGAAAGTAATTGCAAAAGTGAACAATGTAGTGGAATTAGTGCCATATAATTTCATTGTATCGAAACGTACCAGACCAGTAGAATTATTGGTTAAGTTTCAATGTGTAGAAACGGGAACTACGTTAGTAACTATCACGTTGCCATTACGGCCAAATGAACAAGATGCAACAGACGATTCACCAATTGATGGACCTGTTGATTTATCTTTTTCATTTGCGAAAAAATGCCGCAGTGCCGTAGATCAAGCAAGAAAATCAAGCCAAAAACGTTTTGTTTTTTTCTTTATTGCAATTACTTTAATTGCCTGTTTGGTATTGTCATTTATCGTTTGCTTTCAAAGATCTCGTATACAGAATCTATTGATACGTATGCGCCAGAAAAATAAATATAAAAAAGTAAAAGTGGAAGATGATTATGACGACGATATGAATGCCAGTGAAGAAAGTTCTACGAACATTAAAAAGAGAAAAGGAGAAGAAAGTCCAGCAAAAGGTGTAGAAATGATATAAAAAATAAAGGATATATATGCACTCTCTCTCTCTCTCTCTCGTATATTTATAAATTATAAATACTGAGATATGAGATATGAGATATGCAACTGAGACATGTATAACTCTTTGATTTCAATGTTAACTTTCTTTTTAAACACTATGATACTATTTTAATAATTTAAAACACACATGTGGTATAAAATATTTTTGTATATTACCCATACTTTTATATCAGGTATCATGCACAATCCATATACCCCAATTGTTTTCAGTACAATAAAAAGGTTAAAATCATGGATGCACCTCCTTCGGTACTTTCCTTCTTGAGGATGTATTGATACTCACAGTAAGATCGATTCTAGGAACTCAATTATTGTAACTTATGTATTCTATGGGACGGTAAGAATTATCATGAGACAGACCACCATCAAGCTACCACAGTCAAATTACGCCGTCTGAAGAAAACAACAGCTATAAATATTATAAGATTAATATTGTAAATAACAAGAGAGGTAGTGAAAAGAGAGAGAGTTACGGAAGGAACGGGAGACCGAATGACAGTAGAGAAAATCTACAATTATCACACACACATAAGTTTTATTTTAATATATATCATCGGAAAACATTAATAAAATTTTTTATATAAAATATATCATATAAGAAAAACGTTAAACTGAATGATTAAGAAGATAAATATGTATACGTATATTATATTATATTCTTTCATAATATTGTATTTAAATTAATGAGTAAGAAAATAATATATATTGTTTGAGTTTTAGTCTGCATTTGGTAGTTCCCATGACGTAACGCCGGTAATGGAATTTCTATAATATTTTCTTCCATCTTCAGTTTTAAATGTTTCATATTCCGGCTGGGAATTTGCTCCAGCAATTGCTGCTTCGCCGTCTACAATTTCCGCGTTGCTGGGTACAGTCCATGTTGTTTCTTTGGTTGATGCAGATACGTAATATGGTGTACCGTCGTCGGTTAAGAATCTAGTATACTGCTCTTTATCGCTACCGCTAGCACTTACACCACCGCCACGTGCTTCTCTTAACCGTGCTATTCTAGCAGATCTCACCATATCGACTTTAATTTTCATATTATTTCTAGATTGTTCGTGATGTTTGTTTTTGTTTTTCATAAATTTTTTCAAATGTCTACTACTATATCTATGTTTGTTTTCTTGTTCATCAGTTTCATTGACGCTTGGTGGAGAAGGTGGAGCATCCCACTGCGTTGTCCCATTACCACCCAGTTCTGGATCGTCGTAATAGTATTTGTCACCAGCATCAGTTTCTAGCTGTATCCACGACGTTCGCCTTGTAGACATGTTTTGTTTTGTATAAATATGTGGTGTTTGCAAATATAATACGGGATTTATGAGGTGAGGTGTACTTAATTATGTGGTTTTGTATATGAGCAAATACTTCGCCGCTGTTATTTGTGTGTTGTGTATTGTTTTTTATGCAGAAGAAAAAATGCAGTAATGTGCTGCATGCTAATAATTATAGTACCGCCGCCTTTTTTTTATATTATTATTATTATTTTATTTATTATTAAAAAATGTGCAATAATATAATAGTAGTATGCATATTATTGTCTAATTATAATAATAACACCGTATTATTAATAAAAAAAAATACTCTAGCTACTCTACTACTAAAAAAATTTGGTATAAATAAAATATCAAAATATCTAGTACAGTTTAAAAAGATCTTCTTCTTTTTGGATCACCATCAACTATTTACACGTATAGGCACTATACGCATGGCTTGGATTAATACTTGTAGTGTTGTTTAAGTTGGCATTTCCTGTTGGTAACTTTAACTTATAGGGTAAATATCATGGGGGCTTTATTTATGTGCAATTGATTCAACTATGATAGAATATGTCCAATGTCCCAATTTAAATTTAAGTCTTACAAAAATAGTCTGGCACCACTAAGATACCTTAAAACACACCATCGAGGTGACAGTTTTCTTTTCTTACGTCTATAATTGTATACAGTAGGAAGCACAACTACATATACCACCCTATCAACAGAATGTACCTGCTACCTGCACACCTGCACATGCTTAAAACGGTACTTGGAGAACCACATATTTCATCATATTTCATCATAATAATATGCTGTGCTGTAATAAAAATAAAAGGAGGATATATAAATATTTCTTCTATTATTACATCATTATTTATAAAACTACTAACTACTAACTACTATACTGGTAATTATTATTATTATTTATTATTTTATTATTATTATTATATTTTAATAATACTACTCTACTAATTGAACTAATATTAATACTAATATCATCAAATTATTTCATCTTCGTATTATTAGTGGTGAGTGGAACCATTCATTCGTGCGAAACATATAAACTTAGCTTACGTTAACGTCTCCGTTATCTAATTATTTCCTAGCAACGAAAACAAATAGCATATTATCAGTCCTTGTTTTTAATTAGCAAGGAGCACATTGTTTTCATATACAATCCTTCGCCATCTTCGACAAAACTACCAACTTGAAAAAAATAATGTTTAGTAAAACGCACAAGAAAACATTAAGTTTATTATTAGCGCAATCCTCTACTAAAAATAAAAGATTATTTTCAACACAAGATGGAAAAATGTTTTCAAAAATATTAATAGCAAATCGTGGCGAAATAGCATGCCGTGTAATAGAAACGGCAAGAAAAATGGGAGTAAGAACTGTCGCTGTATATAGTGATATTGATAAAGACTCGAAACATGTTGCTTTATCGGATGAAAGTTATTATATTGGACCAAATCCAGCTAGTGAGAGTTATTTACTAGCAGATAAAATCCTCGAGGTAGCAAAATTATCAGGTGCTCAAGCGGTACACCCAGGTTACGGATTTTTGAGTGAAAATGCAGAATTCAGCAATGCATGCGCTGAAAATGGCATTAAATTTATTGGGCCGCCAGCAAAAGCTATAATTGATATGGGTAGTAAAAGTGCGTCAAAAGACATTATGATAGCAGCAGATGTACCTGTAACGCCAGGTTATCATGGTGACGCACAAGATCTTGAAACACTGCGACAGGCTGCGAAAGATGTTGGTTACCCAATTATGATTAAAGCTGTACTCGGTGGTGGTGGTAAAGGTATGCGTATGGTAATGGATGAATCAGGATTTGATGAAGGTTTGGATGGATGTAAGCGTGAGGCGTTAAAATCATTTGGGGATGACCGAGTTTTGATTGAACGATTTTTAGTGAAACCACGTCATGTTGAACTGCAAGTTTTTGCGGATGAACATGGAAATTGTATACATTTGTACGAACGGGATTGTAGTGTCCAGCGACGCCACCAAAAAGTTCTAGAAGAAGCACCTGCGCCGGGAATGACGACCGAGTTGAGAGCACGTATGGGAACAGCTGCAGTAAATGCAGCAAAAGCAGTTGGTTATGAAGGTGCAGGCACAGTTGAATTTATGTTGGATGATGATGGAGAAAGTTTTTATTTCATGGAAATGAATACGCGATTACAAGTTGAACACCCAGTTACAGAAATGGTTACTGGTGTTGATTTAGTAAATTGGCAATTGCGAATAGCAGCTGGTGAGAAGTTACCTTTAACACAAGAAGAAGTCCAGTGCACTGGACATGCAATTGAGGCGCGAATCTATGCTGAAAATCCAGACAATAACTTTTTGCCTGCAAGTGGCAACGTTGGTTTTATGTCCTTGCCAGAACATATTGCGTTCAAGAATGGGGATATCCGTATTGATTCTGGTGTAAGAGAAGGTGATGATGTTTCCATTTTCTATGACCCGATGATTGCTAAATTAATTGTAAGGGGCGATAATCGCGACGAAGCTTTGCGCGTGCTTGATGGTGCATTACGTGACTATCGCATCGTTGGTTTACCTACTAATATCGAATTTTGCCGCAAAATTGCATCCCACGAAGCATTTGTAAGCGGTGATTTGGACACAAATTTTATAGAGAAAAACTACGAGGAGCTATTGCCAAAATCAGGGCCTACACCTAATCATATCCTTCTACTGTGCGCATTAGGGCGTTTAATTGAAGAAACTATGGGCTCGACACGCGATGGCTCCCCATGGAATGCTCTAAATAACGTTGGTGCACGTTTTTCGGGTTCTTCTGGTCGTTCGCGTACCATGCATTTTATGGGTGGGAATGATGCTGATGAAGAGTTGCAAGTTGAAGTTCATTATTTACCAAGTTTATCAAACGATGAGGGTAATACAATTTCATTCCGTGGCACTATTGATGGTGTTAGCTACGATGTAAAAGGTTACGCACTTGGTGAGCCAACAGAACTTGTAGCCTATATTGGCGATCAACGGTATACAGGAACCGTGGCAAGAGACCGTTCAAATAATACATTTAATGTATTCTGTGACCAAGAAAAGGGTATGAAACATTCATATCCATTGCAAGTACCAGCATTAGATTTAGGCGATGATGAAGGCGCTAAAGGCAAATTGGCAATTAAAACACCAATGCCTGGTTCTGTTATTAAAGTGATGGTATCACCAGGAGACGCTGTGGAAAAGGGGGCGCCGTTGATGATTTTAACAGCTATGAAAATGGAACATATTATACGTGCACAAATGGATGGCATTATTGAATCAGTTGGATTTAGTGAAGGGGATTTTGTTGAAGATGGAAAGACTTTGATTTCTTTCGTAGACGATGAAGCAGATAATTAAGTGGTATGTATTAAACATTTTTAAGTAGTTTGATGTTGTCTGTTTGATATATATGCCATTTTTTAGCTGTATAAAAGAAGCATGTGAATCACATTTGTGTGTGTGTGTGTGTGTGTATCCAGTGGTCATAGTTTGTATACATTTGCTAAAACCATCATCAATGTTAATGTGAAAATTAATTATTAATTATTATTATTATATTACTACTACTGTATATAATTGAAATAATAATAAATAATTAGTAAAAAAATTAACGTAATTGTTGATATAATAATATAAAAAAAAATAATACTAAAAAGAAAATACATAATAATATAATATAACAACATAATAATAAATAATATAAAAGAACAACAATAAAGAACATAAATTAAAATAAAAATATAATAATAATAATAATTGAAATAATAATATAATAAAAATGATCGATATTAAAATTAAATAATAATAAATTTATTATTAATAAATACAGTAATAATACAGTAATAATACTGTAATAATTTCAATAATAGAGGGGATCTGAATAGGAATTATTTATAAATATACATAGGCATTTATTTTGGTATAAATTAGTATTCTAACAGAGGCGAAAAAAATGAAATAAATATATATATTTTTCACAATGCTATGTGCAGCGTAATATTATAGATATTTTTTTGTAAATTTTATCCCCTTTAGTAGGGTGTTTCGTATCTGTGAAAATTATCAATTGCCTACCAAATATATTTTAAAATGCATAAAATAACATTGATTACTATTATTATTTTAGACAGGATCTGAATAGGAATTATTTATAAATATATATAGGCATATTTTTGGTATAAATTAGTATTCTAATAGAGCCAAAAAAAATGAAATAAATATATATATTTTTCACAATGCTATGTGCAGCGTAATATTCTAGATATTTTATTGTAAAATTTGTCCCGTTTAGTAGGGTGTTTGGTATCTGTGGAAATTATCAATTCCCTACCAAATATATTTTTAAAATGTCCAACTAAAAAGTGGCTCATGTGTTGTACTGGATGATTTAGTTAAGGCATTATTTATTCTGTTACAACCTGCAATTAAATCTAATATAATCATTAAGGTATCAATGTTATCGCTGAAGCAACTCCAAATAAATTATTAGACATATTAAGGTTTTAAGAATATCTTTGCCGTAATCCCAAAATGAAAAAAGTATATGTATTAAGGTATTTTAGGGCTTTTTCTCAGATACGGAGAGGATACCTTTATTTTTACAGAATTGATTCAGTATTTTTTATGTTAGGTTTAATTAATATCTTTTGTTTAATTTATTACTATAGATATTTAAACAGTACATTGCTACAAGCTAGAGTACGCACAGAAGCAAAGTCTCACAAATTAAAGCATACATATATCAATTTAAAATTAATATTTAATGGATCAAATATTATCAGTAGCTGCAATTTTAATTGCTGCTGGTGTTCAAGATGGTAGTATTGAAATGCTTAGCATTGGAATTATCGTTGGATATTATCAAATATTGAATGCTGGCAGTGGATATATAAAAAAGAAGAAAGTTGTGACAAAGGAGGTGCTATTGGGCTTAAAAGGCTCTGCGTTTTATCACTATTTTATTAATGCCAGTGATGAACAATTAATATTAAAATATGGATTCACAAGAGCTGTGCTGAATGATCTTTTTGAAGATATCAAACCATTCTATCAAAAATACAACTTTTGGAATGGTAAAAATAATGCTGGACTGCATTTGCATAAAAGAAAAAGACCTCCTAGGCGACAAAAATTCAATCATGTTGTGGTGACTTTATTGACATTATATTTTTTAAAAGTAAATGGTGATATAGGCGACATTAGCTGTTATTTTGGTGAACCCCCAACTATAATTTCAGTAAATATAAATTATGGTTTATTGCTATTGGAATTGGCTATGTATAAAAATAAATATGGAAAAATATCATGGCCAAATCAACATGAATTAGAGTTTCTGTGCACTGTATCTGCATCTAAATATCCAGACTTGGCAAAATATAAAATATGGGGATTTATAGATGGTTTTAAATCTCCTTGTTTTCGACCAACATGTGAATACAAGCAAAATGCATATTATAGTGGATATGTTGGCAAACATGTGTTTAACAACATATTATTGTTTGACTGCCTAGGAAGGATAAGATTCTGCCAATTGGCAATGCCTGGTAATTGCTCAGATTCCAGAGCATGTAGCATTACCAATTATGATATCAATACATCATACTATAAGAAAGTATGTGAAATATTCACCAATGCTGGTTATAATGTATTGGCTGACAGTGCATTCAGATTGGGCAATGGAACCATCAGCACACAAGATTTTTTATTCGAAAATGTTGAAAATCCTTCCCACTTCATATCTATGAGACAAAGTGCAGAATGGGGGATGAGAATTTGTCAAAGTTATAAAAGGATTAAAAACAAATTAACAGCAGATTCGAGAAAATCATACTTGATATTGAGAGTAACCTGCCATATGGTAAATTATGGAGCAGAAAAAGGTATGCCTAATCAAATCAGATCAGTGTTTGGTGAATCTTTTTATGAGCATTATATGTTACCAGAAGACTGCAGATTTACTACATGGCAGCATACTATATGAAATTGCAAACATATGTTTTGTCTTTGACAATGCGTAACTTTGCCGTTAGACGTCTGTTTTTAATGCAAATTTGCTTACGTAAAACCTAAGGACGTCTGCTTAAACACGCGCACATTGCGATTATATAGATAGAGATATTGACGATGTTACACAAATTCGAACGCACGATGTTGATATTTAAGTGTAACATGAATATAAATATTGCGATTTTAATTTTGTCTTTGACAATGCGTAACTTTGCCGTTAGACGTCTGTTTTTAATGCAAATTTGCTTACGTAAAACCTAAGGACGTCTGCTTAAACACGCGCACATTGCGATTATATAGGTAGAGATATTGACGATGTTACACAAATTCGAACGCACGATGTTGATATTTAAGTGTAACATGAATATAAATATTGCGATTTTAATTTTGTCTTTGACAATGCGTAACTTTGCCGTTAGACGTCTGTTTTTAATGCAAATTTGCTTACGTAAAACCTAAGGACGTCTGCTTAAACACGCGCACATTGCGATTATATAGGTAGAGATATTGACGATGTTATACAAATTCGAACGCATGATGTTGATATTTAAGTGTAACATGAATATAAATATAAATAAAATATAATTTTAAATTATAAATATTGCGATTTTAATTTTGTCTTTGACAATGCGTAACTTTGCCGTTAGACGTCTGTTTTTAATGCAAATTTGCTTACGTAAAACCTAAGGACGTCTGCTTAAACACGCGCACATTGCGATTATATAGGTAGAGATATTGACGATGTTACACAAATTCGAACGCGAGATGTTGAAATTCAATTAAGCAATTTTGATTTTGCCTTTGTGTATTCTGTGTCTGTTAAAGCACCACTTTGATGTAGTTGATGCAGTTGCTTTAACTCTTGAATCATACTGCTGCTGTTGCTGCTGCTACTACCACCACTATTACTACTACTAGTGCGATTTGCAGCACCAACTAGAGGCAATACTGTTAATAATACTTCTTTCAAGTCTTCCATTTGACTTTTTTTCTTTTTATCTTTCATGGTTTGCACCATGGTATAAATGGGTTGTGTTGATTTGTTTTTTGATGATGAAGGTGTATCATATCCTCCACCATAATTGTTGTCTTCATTGTACAACTGTGGAGAATTCATATAAAGGTTATCAACATCAACTATTGTTTTAATACCAGATAAATTTGGGTTCAAGTATTCCTCTGCCTTTTTGTATCTTTCATTCAATGTACCATTTTCATTAGCTTGAGGAGAACCTGTAATGTGACTGGTTCTGTTCATAAACTTATATTTCAGTTTTTCTGCTGACCATGGTGGTTGGGGTAACTTTAATTCATTAATTACTTCTTGTGCAATTTCAAGTTTTTTGTCAGTAGACACAGCTTTTGCTACTGGAGTTGCTAATATTTTTCGAATCAGCAACTTTTGGGCTTTGACCCCATCACTAGATGACCATGCAATGTTCTTGGCTTTTGTGGTAGTTGTGATGACATTCTTTGTTTTGTTTTTATTTTTTGTTCCTTTGGATCTTCCCATATTTGCATATATAGATGTATATATTTATAGTTTGTGTGTGTGTGTGTGTGTGTGTGTGTGTGTGTGTTAGGTTGACTAATTTGGCAAATACTTAGTAGAAAGATAATTGTATCTAGATATAAAAGGCTGGTGCAGATACCAATGTTCCTACCATGGTATAGTTATTAATAATAGAATAAATTTATATTATAGATTTTGTGTTATATTATCATATCACAAATAATAATTTATTTTTATTATCTAGATATAAAAAGCTGGCGTATACCCTGTAGATACCAATGCTGTGTATATGGTATAATTATTAATAATGGAATAATTTTAGAAAATAAAAAAAATACAACAAATTAAAAAATAAGTTAATCTACTGCTGTAAGAAAATAAAAAAAATACAACAAAATGAATTCAATCCAATTCGCGATGCTATTTTAAGGTATCACGAATACACAGTCAATTTTATTTGTGGCAAACTTTTTTCTACTTTAAGGTACACGGAGCGCATACCAATTTTATTTGGCCATACAAATGTTTCATTTAAGGTACAATAAGCGGATACTCAATATAGTTGGCCAAAGAAAAGTATATGTTAAGGTATAATGACCGCATATTCAATATATATTATTTGACCATAGAAAATCCAAAACCTCCAAATGCAAAAAGGCGCAGAATAGGCAAATTCGGAGCAAATATTTTATTTTTTTTTATTTTTTTTTACCCTACCCCCAACTCTTAATTTGTATTGTAATAAGTATAAAAAGGTGCCTATATCTTTTCGGGGTCCACACTGGGCTAAATTCTTAAAAAATATTTTAAAAATATTTAAGTGTTCAAAATTTAGAAAATATAAAATATATTTTGATAGGCTGTCAAAAAATATATATCGCTAGCATGAACATAGCACTACGAAAAATAATATATTTATAAATAATTCCTATTCAGATCCCCTCTAATAATATACTTGGGAAATATTAATATACAGCATCAGTAGCTAGGCGGCTCTCTTAATAATAGCTGCTCTGTGATAATACAATAGTAAATAGTTGAAATAAAACCTTTATCATACTTGTGTTATAATTAATGGTTGTAGTAGTAGTAGTAGTAGTAGTATATTAAAAAGAAAAACACTATTTATAATGTAAGAAGTACAAATAATCCATTACCCTTGCGCTCAACATTTTTGTAGTGTACTTAGTTCGAATACTACAGATGATTCGTTGGCATCTGTTTCCCTGCCTTACAATAATAGACGGAGTTACACGTGTATGTAGATTACTGCGAAGAATTTCATCTATACACTGTATACGAAGCATGTTTAATATATACGTACGCACACAGACAGAAAGAGAGAGAGAGAGAGAGAGTAAAAAATATTATATTTACATAATGACAAAAGCGAGGGCTTAACATATATTTTTAAAAATACCACTCTTGATACACGACTATACTCATCTATTCCGGTTTTGTTTTGTTTTGAAACACTGTTTTTTTTGTTTTACAACACGTTCGTTACTAATTGTACAGATTCGTAGAATCAAACATAACGTAGCATTAATCTATCTAAAACAACCGACAGGTACTCATATATTATGTATTCATAAAACTACCATTTACCACTAACTCTTGAAATATATAACTAACTTACAATATTTAAAATATTGGCAAATATAATTTAATCAAATTTTTTACGGAAGGAGCATCCTTCTGTCAATCTAGATTTACCACCTGTTGGTTGAGCAATTTGGATGGAGCAACTAGAGCAAAAAACTGGGGCATGTACGTGGGAGAAAACAGTTTGGATATTGTAACAACCTGGGCATTTAACATCCATGAAATAACTATTTGGTCCTTGCACTAATCTTTTTAACTTGTGCTTTTGTGCCTCAGAGGCTTTTGATGGAAATAACATATCTTGTACTGGCATGATTGCTGTTTGTGTGTGTTTTTGTTTTGTTTTTTTTTTTACTTCTTCGATAACTTTATATTGTTTTGTATTTTCTTTTGTATTCTTATTGAGCACCTCGTGTAACCTTCGTCGCGTATGTTTCTTGCGCTAGGTGTTGTAAATATATTTTATTTATATTATATTCCATTATATTTATTTTAACAAAGACATTATGGCGGATGGATTCACCTTTACAAAATAAGCCTAATTATAATAGAAGCTACACGTGGTGAATCAAATATTATCTATCACGTCGCAATGCTATGTCCGTACTAATTGGCACACGCCGAGCTCCATGTTAATCAGTGTTACTGATAGAATTTTCTCCTGGTGTTCTTGCTCCTGTCGATGACTGGCGGAGGACGACCAGTGAATTTTACTAGGAACATAGCACAGAGAACCAAATACAGAAATTGGCCTAATGCTATTACGGCCAAATGAGTGTCCAGGGAGATATGATAAGGTTTTTATTACAATTATACTCCATATACTCTCTAACTCCATACTGTGCTTATTTATAGGATGTAAGGTGTTTTATCACAGCGCAAAACGTGATAATAGCGTGGATTAAGGTTGCTGTTGTTTGAAATTTGCTAGGTATTAAGGTTGTTGTTGCAATTCAATAGAATTTAAAGTTGTTTGCTGTGGCATTGTATAATTTGTAAGGTGTTTTATCACAAGCAAGCGCAACGTGATAGAATTATAAAGAATGGGAGGATAGCGTGGATTAAGGTTGCTGTTGCAATACAGGAATAGTTTAAAATTTGCAACAGCTTGGTATTATGAGGTTGTTATTATTGCAATACAACAGGTTAAGGTTAATTTAAAGTGGCATTGGATTAATATTAATATAATAGCACAATACTATTTTTTGCTTTTTATTATTTCTTCAATAATTTCAATAATAATAATTATTATTGTTTTTTTAAAATTTTATTATTATCTCATGCTGCCTCAGCCTATTATTTATTACAATATTATTATAATTATTATATTTATTATTATATATACTCTATTATTTTTATTATTATTCTCTTCTAAATTTTTTATTTATTTTTTTTTACAATAATATTTAGTGCTTTAATAATTTAATTATAATTATTATTATTATTAGCACATCATTATTAATTAATATTTATTTAATAATTCAAGTAACGTATATGTCATACATACGCATTGAACACATCTTGGTACATTCCAGCACCTTGCTGGTCAAGTGAAGCAGCTACAAAATATCCAACGAAACGCAACATACAAAAAGTTACCATGTCACATTTGTACATTGCGGGAGATGTTGCATCCGTTGCATATGGCCTCGGGGAGCGTCTAATCGATATATTAAATGCTCGTTTAAGTAGCTTTAAATTTACGAAATTTGTTTGCCCATCGAATAATTGGAAAAGCTTATCTTCAGAGTTACAAAGAAGATATGGATTTAAAACAAAAGATTATCAATGCGTTATTTGGACAGCATCTGGGCGATTTATTGGTGATCAAAATGCGTTTATAAAATATTGTAAAGATATATACAATGTTGAAAGTGATGTTGACCAAACAACACTATTTGATATTGCTGAGGAAAACAAAATAACATGTGACAATATGTTTAATGATGATTTAGCCGTTGATATAGAGGAGGACTACGCACATATCATTGTAAATAGTTGGGAACAATCAGAATATTAATGATATACCCCGTGCTGTTTATAAATTTACATTTTAACTTTTATATTTGTAATGAGAATTAATAATAGTTGAGACCATTGATTTATACATACCCTATTATACTTATCATTTTACACACATTGAAAACTCTTTTTTATAAATATGATATATAAACATTTCCCTCCTTCTTCATCCCCCTGGAGCTAAATAAAGTTTCAGTAAGCTATATATAGTCTGAGTTTTCTGCTGTTTCCGTCATTTCAACCATACCTCTTAAAACCGAACCCGTTTCTCCATCTTATTCTCCGCTTTCGCCACTCCCAATTTTCTTAGTTCTTAGCCCATCGCTTTTATGAGAAATATATTCAACCAACCGCTGGTGCCTGAGTAACCTTAAAAATAATGTATGCCGCGCCATTAAACTAAGTAAGCCTGCACACTACAACAACGCACGCCTATCAATACTACAATTAAGGTATACATAAGTAGTGCTGTGTCGGCTTTATTTAGCGTTAACACAGCAGGGAGAAAGACGGACAAGTGTGCCTAGTCAAGTTTTTGCTTTTGTTCTCGCTTTTGCATTATTAGCTGTTGTAATATGCGAGATATCCAGAAGATATCATATGTTGTCAACGTGTAGTTGTCAACGTAACTATGAATTACACAGCAGATATGTTAGCAAACTGTAATAATACCGTATAGAGCCTATATATATATTTTTATTAGTACTATAATAATAATAATAATAATAAAAGAACAATAAATAATAATAATAATAATAATAATAATAAATAATAACAACAATAAATATAATATAATAATAACAACAATAAATATAATAAATAATAATAATAATAATAAATAATAATAAAATCCTTCTCTGGGAAATAAAATAATAATATTCATCACCGAACAACAATAATAATTATTATTATTATTATTATTATTAATTTATTATCATACACAAAAATAATACATTGTACAGGACACACATCTCTTCAACAGTTGATGGGCGTATTACTTTGGAACATGTATTTGTAACATACATCAGATTATACGGACACAGTTTAATATTTTATCGCCCATACAAAGTGTGGATTATATATCATGGGTGGCGGTGCAAGTAGTACATTTCAAGTATCACAAACATTTACGGACTTAAATGACGAGTTAAAAAAACCAGTAGACGGTGCTGACGTCAAAACTCCGCGTGGTGTGTCAGCACAAGAGGAAGTGGTACGTTTGCGTAAGTTATTAGCAGATATAGCCGCGGAGGGTGATGCGGTGCAACGTAAGGAGCACCAAGATCGTATGAAAGCATCTAAAAATAAGCATCGTATTAAACGAGATACATTTATGCCAATGGCATCTCCAGCTGTGAATAAACAGTTACGTAAAAAATTCATTAGTGACTTAAAAACAGCAACAGATTCGGAAGGAGCGATAAAGTCACCTTTAACTCGTCACAACTCTCTTCACGTTTGTGAAACAGCACACCATCATGAGGAAGAGCTACAGGAAATAATAGATGAAAAGGATAAACAGCTTATTGAAAAACTCCAATCATGGATTAGGGTTTCATATGCTGACATGAACGTAGCTGTACTTGTATCTGATTTAAGTGGTTTCACGTCAACCACACGTAAACATGGTATCGTTCATTTTGCAAGCGTGATAGTACGTATGCGTCAACTTTGCTTACCGATTTTGAAAAGGCGCGGTGCCATTTACATTGGGACAGAAGCAGATAATTTTATTGTAATCTTTCCTGATACCCACCAAGCTGCGCATGCTGCCTTGGAAATGCAGAAGGTTATTAAAGAATATAAGGAATCGTTAACGCCAGAGCGTGATCATTATAAAATTAAACTAAATGGAATTGGAGTCCACTGTGGTGAAGGTGTAGTTGTAGATAAACAAGGTAAGTTACATGGAAAAGTAGCAAATATTGCCTATCATATTGGTGAAGATTTATGTTCAAAAACCAGTGTTTTATTTAGTAAAGATGTACAAGAAATCGTTTCGAAAAATCCAAACTTTGCCAACACAGAATTTAAAAGGATTGAGAACCCCGATGAAGCGGAAGATGGTGAAATTTTTGAGGTTGGTGGTGTCACTGCCTCATTGGAAACAGAATTAGTCCCAACGGATGATATGCGTTATTTGCATCCTAGTCTAAAAGAATTGGTGTCGCGGCATGACCCTGCTGCTGACGTTAAAAAAATCGATGATGCCATTCATGATAAGTTCATGAATCCTTATTCAGCTTTAATGTTTGAATTTGATTTTGAGCATATTGAAGCTGAGGCTGGTGCTGAGGCTGGTCTAAGACTAAAATTTTTAGCGTTGGATTTAATAAGACCAGTATTAAGTGAATTCGGTGGCAATGAATTGGAAGATGTTTTGTGGATATTTGATGATCCTAAAAAAGCAGTCTCAGCAACAATGAAATTGAAGTCTGACATCGGCAAGTATAACGAATCGAAAAGTTCTACTGAGCAAATAAAAATTAGTGGTTATGGCATACACACGGGGCCAATGATTTTCATTGAAGGCACGGATATTCATTGGGGTGATCCAGTCAATACATCTAGTAAATTAGGACAAGATTTAGCGAAAAATGGAGATTTTTTAATAACTCCGGTTGTATACAATGATATTAAAGATAATGATGAAGTTGTAAAGACATTAACTTTCTTTCAAAAAACTTTAAAGCGTTCTAATGTTGATTTTTTGTGTTATCTAGTAAAGGCAAAAGCACAAGAAAAAGAAAATTAAAAACTTGTGTTGGCAAAATTGTTTTATTTATATTTTAAAAATTTTATTTTTAAAAAACTTAAATTAAAATGAGTAAAAGATACTATATTTTGTTATATATAATACTATTGTAGATATTAAATGTTCTCTTATACTCATTAATTTGAATAAAATTTTTATACGGAATATTGATATTGAGATGCAAATGCATTTATATTGACCTGTTCCATCAAAATGTAAATGATCCTAGTGTTATAATCTTTACTGATCGTTTGCTTGCATTATTCGGGTATATCTTTAAATGCTGGCTCTGGTGAAGTGTCTTGAAATTCGCCCAATTCAATTTGATCATCATCAATTTTACTATATGGTGTTTGGTCCCTTTCTTTACATTTTAAATATACAAAGCATACAAAGAAAATGCCTGCGAATGTTCCGCTTATAAAAGGTAATATTGAAAAGAAAAAATTATCACCCCAGGACGTTTTTGATTTGGCAACATCATTGGTATTGCCATTATTAGAATTTGTAGTTGATGATTTTTTATCTGAACCCCCACCACTTAAAGATGGTGTTTCTGTAGTAGTTTTAGAAACACTTGGAACAGTAGGTGGTAGTGATGTTGTACTACCAACATATTCTTTACATAATCGATTTCCAAGTGAGGTATGTATTACATCGCTTATGAATTTGGATCTATGGTCAATCAGATACGTAGCACATTCATAATTATCAATGTCACGTATAACTAAAAATGCGTCTTTTCCATCGATATTACCTATGTCATATGCTAAATGGAAACTTACCTCATTGCGTCCGCCTATATCAACTGTACTTGTCAATTTTCTCGATGGTAATCGTACTTGGTCACCTTCAATAATCTGTAAAAATGCATTTTCCCCACTTTTCTTTAAACCAATATTTTTGATTTTGAAGGATAAACTAACAGAATTACTATTTTGACCACTCTTCGTGGTTACTTGCATTTGCAGCTCAGATAATGTATAGCACGGGCCGGATAACCACGCTAAATGTATATTTGCATTTACACTTTTGTTAGAATGCATTGATATTTTATTAGCTGGTGGCCAAAAACCATATGCATCTTGTAAATCGTAATTGTTGCGACCATCTGCCTTTGCTTCCGCATCATTAGGTCCAACTTCCGGTGTATATGCAATAATTCCATGTTTATCAAACATCCAATCTGTTGCGTCTCCAGCTGCATTATAATGTAAGCTATCAAGCACATTGCTTGCTTTGTATCCATTTAAATTTGTTATTTCAGCTGCAATACTTTCAAACAATTGTTTTTGTTGAACGGACTCTGAGTTTTTCATTTTTACGCATGAATATGGCCAATACAAATTTTCTCCATACGAATGATAATTTAATGCAGCTTTAATATTTGGATGTTTCCCAACAAAGTCACGTATTGCTTGCGTTTCAGGTTCCGAAAATGCGCTAGAACCTCGGTAATCCTCTGCACACTGATTCGGACTATTGCCACAATCTCGGCCATATACATCATTTTCGCATAACGTATCCCCAGACCAACACGTTTCATAGTTGCGATTTAAGTCAACACCATTTCGCTTTATTTGGCTACATCCAGGCAACGTGTTTTTCCTACGAATGCGATCTCCGCCAGATTTGCCTAAATTATCTATGTATCCATCCGGATTAACCAATGGTATGAACCAGAGCTGCCGTGACTCTAACAATGCAACCGTTTCCAGATCTTTGTAATATGACATGAGGCTAATATGATGCAAAGTGTATATCAAAGTCATTAAACTAATTGGTTCTCTTGCGTGGTGCAATCCCGTGAAAAGTACACTAGGCACCTTGGCATCGTTACATTTACCAATACATATTGCTTTAATCACATTTGCTGATCTTGATTTACCAATGTCAAACGGCTGTATGGAGAAGCCCTGTAAGTAATCTCGGTTTACTTTAGCTAAATAGTTATTAGTTTCATCAAATGTTAAATATCCATCCTTACTACCCAGTGGTAAAACTGGTTCAACACTTGATGAATATGTTACAACCAATGGAAATGCCATAAATAGAAATATGGTGATAATGCTGCATATAATAAAAGAGATAAATGTCATCGTGCTGCATTTCATCCTTTATTTATTGCAATTTACTTCTGCGGTAATTTGGTACATTTTTGCTTTTCCAACATGGAAGGATATCTTGCACAGGCACCAGCAAACCCGTCATCACATTCTTCATAGTGCCATAATTAAATTTAAATATTTTTTTGTAGTAGTAGTGCACTAGTATTATATAATATTGAACTAACAATAATTAAGGTAATATTTTATTGTTTTTGTAAAAAATTAAAAAATTTATTAAAATTACGTACTATTGAAACTATAGTAATTTAAATTTATAAAAATAATAATGATGTCACAGTATAAGGTATTTTATTATCCTATTCTTATGACTTACTGGCTATACTTATACTGTGTACATAATAAAAATGAAACTATCACCGGAGCGTATGTACTTGTATTAGTATTATTACTTATTTTTTGATAAGTGCATACTAATACTGGCATAATAAAGTTAAAGCTTCAAAAATAAAGCTGTTATTAAATAAATAATGATGATGGGGGCTATTAGATAATAAAATAATGTAAAATAATAAAAGTAATAACAATAACTAAACCTCCGATGTTCTACGATTACAACGCAATACAAGTTTCGAGAGAATTGGTATAAGTGGGTTTATAAATTCCATTCTACTTTACTCTTATATAATAACAATGGTTAGATGGGGTGACCCGAAAGCTACTTTCCAACTGAAGCCTTTGACGCGCGAAGATGCACTTGAAAGAGGACTAGTACCTGCTCGCGTGGCGTGGGATAACTATGAAGGTGAGTGCTGTATACAACAAATTGCAATAAGTCACGGTATTTACATCTCCCAGATGGAAATTAGAATGTGGCTTCAAAACGAGCCGTTGCATATAGACAAAAATATTTCAACTTTATTAAATAAATTACAATTTACATACGAAAAGTTTAGTAGGAAAAAGCGGAAAAATCCGTCGTTTCAAGCATTTATGGAGTGGTGTACACCACACACATTATTGTATCATCCTTGCTTACTTGAAGTTACAAAGTTAAATTTAACTGAAGCTCAAACTATAATTAAAGAGAACAGGGACATTCACAGTAGACTGACAAGCCGTGGTAGTAGCCGCTCCAGCACTAGATCTAGTTCAGAAGAGCATGCTAGTAAAGCAAATAGTAAAGATCCTGTCCCATTGATTAAAGTTGCAAAAAAATCGTTTTGGAATATAACAGGTTCAATCCCAAATGGTGGTATGGATTTTTTAACCATCAATACAAATTTAGGTGTCCGTAGCGCTTTACGAACAATGGTAAGCCTTGGTTTACCAAGTCGTGTTATGGGATATAGTGGACGAGACAAATTTGAATTCTCAATCGATAGACACAACGTGAAAGCGTGTGCCGTTACAGGTATTCGTCAAATTTCTACACATGATGGTCGATCAAGACTTCATCCAGTAGTATTAGATATTTTAAATGACAACCTGAAAGAACCAAATTATGAACAGGGAGAGAGAAAAGTTATCTACAAAGTTATAGTAAAAGCATGTGAATTAAAAATTGGACGTAAATACGTTTTATTTCGTTATCAAAATTTAAACGACGTTCCAACAGCTTTAAGTGAGGTGGCCGATAGCCGGCATGTCTCCGCCCTATATTTTCGGGCTACAGAGGATACGTGGTCCGTAAGAGATATTATAAACTCCGATTGTACTGCATACTACAGATGCATGGAGGCAGTTCCAGGCGAAACAGACAGGTTTTCTCCAATACGACCATACTCTCCCGGTAAAAATTCTATTTTAGAGGAGAATGAAAATACCTACGATAATGAAGAAAGTTTTGATCATTTTAATTCCCCATCCCCGTCCCCCTTGTCCAGTAAATTTGCCCATGCTGAAAAATCATCGATGCAAAACGATGGTAAAGTATATATTATAAAAAGTGATAAAAAGTTAGATGTATTAGATGAAGTTGAGGAGCTACCCATTTTTATGAGAAAACGTAAAAAAAATGGGACGATTCCTAGATTGAAGAGGCTGCATAGCGGCAAGAAAGCCTCGACAACAGTTCAAAGAAGAAACTTTAACATCACCGTCCACATGGAAGGTATAGAAATCACTATACCTTGCGGGGCTGGTAATCAAAATTTAAAATGGTTAGCATTAACTGCAGCAGCTCGAATTAGTAGAATTGTCAATAGAAATGGAAGAATACGACAACGGGAAAATGTTGGTGCGTGTAAAGAGCTGAAATCTGTTTTGCCGTCTATGTTAAGTAGCTCGAAGTGGTCCTTACAAGAAACCGAAGAACAATTGAAGCATCGGGAAGGAAATAAAATCTCAGAAGATCATTTGGATCAAATTGGTGCTAGCTATAAAGTTGCAAGTAGAAATGATGTTTGGACACCAGAAAAGTTGGCACCTCAAGTTGCATTTTTTACGAAGGTAAAACAAGTTAAAGCATTAAAAATGGCTGGGAACAAACAAAAGGTGGCTAAATTAATGCTTAAAGCCGTTGGTTCAAGGACTAAAAAACCGCTATCGGCCGCCACCAAAAAAAAATCTAGTGGTGATTGGAACCACTCTAGGCCAGGTTCAAAATCAAGAAGCCGGGCAGGATCAACTTCAAAAGCTAGAAGCCGAGGATCATCAAGACCGAGATCTAGACCAAGATCTAGGGAGAGCAACAAAAGTCGAGGGTCCACCAGATCTCGTTCAAAAAAGTTGGAAATTGGTGGTGTTTTTGATGGTAATGATGTAGGCCATGGCAATATCAATAATGAAAATACAGTTGATACATTGGGTGCTCGATTAAATCAATCGTTAAGTATAAATGTAACAAATATGTTTGCACCATCTAAAGCTTTATCTTCAAATACCTACAATGACGATAATTCCTCCATTGTTTCATCATATATTCCAAGTACACACCGATCGAATGCATCCAGTATTATTCATAATAATAAGGCAACTATTAACCCGGAATCAAAAATTCAAGATGCGTTAAAACCTAATAGTCATATATGGGCAGAACTATTTGATGGCAATAATGTTGCAATTTCGACTTGGATGGATAACGCTTTTTATCATTCCAAAAATAAAGAGAGGACTGATAAAGTGCGTAAAAAGGCTAATGCAGTTGCAATACGGGAAAAAATGTATTGGGCAATGGTTGCTGCGAGAAAACGCGTTGAAAAAGCACAACAAGAAACTAGCAATGCTACATCATTAATTGACGATGCAGTTAAAGAAGTGGTGAGCAGAACGATGCATATTGGCGAACACTTTGCCGTAATGTTGCGCAAGTTCATGAAAAAATTTTGTAAATTAACTGAAATCGATCAAAAACATAGAAGCATTGCACAAAAAACTCTGGGTGTTTTAAACACATTGCCTGCGGCTATCGAAAAAATGCATGATAACCCAACTTTGAAAAGCGCATTGGTAACATTAAAAATAGTTGAACGATCCGTCATCAAAGCAGAGGAAATTATTGGTACCAAGGAAAATTTTGAAGACCCACCTAAAGAAAACCTCCATGGTTTATTTAACGACTTAAAACCACTTTTGTTAACGATTAAAGAATGTGAACGAGAAATGTTCCAGCCTAAATCTGAAGAAAATGCTTGGGCAGCAGCACAAGATGCCGATGTTACGGCACAAAAAGCTTCCCAGATTGCCGCGGAAGCTCGAAGGCGTGAAGCTCATTTTAGAATATGGCTAGATAATATTGAAAATCAATTTTATCATCTGAATGATAAAATTGAAGATTTTGTGGAGGAACAGTGGGATAAGGAAAAAGAACGTATGGGCGCACTAACATCATTTGATTATGATTGGAGTAAAACAAAAATAGATACGGTTGTCCCACACCGAGAAGAATATTATAAAATTAGAGACATTTGCCGCGAATTTTATCATATTTTAAAAGGTTGCTTTCAACATTTTTGTATTATTGGCAATTCATCAAGTGCAGAAGCAGATTATACAATAAGCTTATCAGAATTTATGATTTTTGCAAAAGCTATAAAAATTATAGATGGAAATCTATTACATGTAACTGATGTGCAAAGAGTCTTTACATTAACGAATGCCGACAGAGATGCTGATGCTAATTCAGGTGATGATGAATTTGAGTGCCATGAATTCTTAGAAGCATTAATCCGTGTAGCTATTACTAGGTATTCAAAGGAAAAGCATGGTGCTGTTAATGCTGTTAACTATTTATTTCATCATAAAATGGCACATCTTTACTTTCATAAAATTCATGATACCCATTTTCGTGAGCATATGCAACGTCATGACGTACTTGAAACATTTAGAAAGTATGCTCATATTACAGACGACGTATACAAATTAGTTGGGTGTCAACTTAGTACATACGAGGACGTTATGGATTTAAATGGATTTGTACAATTTATTTCACAATGTAAATTGATAGATTCTTTACTAACTCGAATTGAAGTCAAAAAAGCTTTTGTACAATCTCAAATGAAAGATGCTTTACCAGAAGAACATGATTTTGATGATGACGAGTTTTTAGGCGGTGATGATGATGATGATGGTCAAATTGGTAACTTTAATCTTAGTGATAAAGGTAAAGACCTTGCAGAGGCTGAAAATGCTTCATTTCGACAAATGGATTATGAAGAATTTAAAGAAGGTTTACTTCGATGTGCGATATATAAATGGGATGAACAAAGTAAGAAGCATGGTAATAAACCCCTCAAGTGGAAATTAGAAAATATTTTACAAGCAGTTGTAAAATTAGATCCTTTGGAGCCAATAGCAAGGCGAAAAAAAAATGCAAAATTAGGCATTGAAGAGGATTCATAAGATGCGAAACCTATCTTAAGAGTTAAATAAAAAATTTGATATTTTGATTTAAAAATACAGCTTGTAAATTATTACCTTGGTACTCATATATTGATGGTGAATCAATGGCTTGAGTAATATTGTTGTCACTCGTTGATCCGAGAAGGTGAATAATATAAACTAAAAAGTGTGTGTTAAAGAGTAAAAAGTTATATAATTTTATATCTCAATATTATATATGTGTGTGCAGTATATTTTATTATTGTGTGTGCAATATATAATTACCACAGGATCTATCACTTTATCAGCCTCACCGTTCTCGAGTGAACCCGACGTCCAGCGCGTTCAACGAGTGCGCATGGAAGGATAGAAACCTACTCATGCTTGTCGAGTATTAGTTTGCACACGTGCATTCGAGCTTCATTATAGTAGGATAGAGTAATATTCTTGAGACTGAGTATTGAGCATAGTATTCATCACAGGATCATAATAGAGTACATGAGAGTTTTAAATCAAAGTGTACAGATTTTTAATTTTATCCTTTTTATAAATACCCAATGCTATATTTGATATAATATTTTTTATAAAATACGCGCATGAATATTACTGTTAAAAATTTTTGTAACACCCCCCTCCCCTTCGTGCTCTATACAGTTGCTGCTAGACTGCCGTTCCCTTGTTGTTGCGATTGTTGTATTTTACCTTTTCTTTTCTTCTTTTTTTTGAATTTAAAACCATCATCTGCTTTTCTCTGCATAGCTTGCAATTTCTTCAATTCCTCTTCTTGTCTTCTTCGTTCTGCTTCTCTCTCTATTTTAGGTTCCAAATATATTCGATATTTATATTCCTCAATTTCCTGTTTTCTTGTCTGGTACTCATACTCCTCCCATTCCATTTTTTCCTTTTTTAATTTTTGTCGTTCAGCTCTTAAATACGCTTGATGTTCAAACTGTAAAAATGGATTAAGAGGCATGTCGACATTTGCGCAAAAATGTTGCGTCTGCGGAGTTAATATTGGTAATTCACGCAACTCCATTTCAATTGGTACCATTTTATTTAACCATTTTGTTGCATACGGTGGTGCGCGTGATCGCCCAGGCTTAGAGGCAAGCTTTTTTAAATCATATTTTTTTTTGTCTAAATTATACACCCAGTCATTTTGTGCCTTAGCCGCTGTTTTGGTGTGTATCATATTTCCTTTTGGAAATATATCTTTTGACTTGGTGTAGTTACTTCTTTGACTACTGGAAGTTATTGGTACAGCATAACAATCTGTCGTTGCACCTTGTAAACTATGTCTTTGGAGTGCTTGTACGTGCCGATCAGGTTTAAATATTAAGGCCTTATCGGTTGCTATATCATTGATTTTTGGTGTTACGCCTCGCTTGGCATCTCTTAAATCACGCAAAGAAGCTCTGTTTCCATTTCTCGCATCATCGTTTGCCATAGTTAAAATATTTTCAACCGTTCTTGGTGACAATAGCATGGCATTGGTACTTTTGCTTTTCCGAAATCGGCTATTGGTATTGCTACTATAATTATTGTTCGCATTGGCCTTCATTGGTAATGTAAATAAATTGTCTGTTTTACTACTAGAACCATTGCTTTTTTTATTGTTATTTGTTATAGTAACAATGGTTGGATTATTGTTGTTGTCTTCATTATTATTTGTAGCTACAGTTACATCCTTATTGTGTTCGTTGATTACTTCTTTATACCACGTGCGACCTGTTACACTACTTCTATTAGTATTTCTATTGCTGTTTCTATGTGTGCTTCTGCATGTACCATTACGGCGTGTCCTTTTACGACGTGTGCCGCTTTGCCTCGATGGCTTACAATTTTCTTCTATTTTCATCGTAGCAGGATCCAATTTGTCGCCATTAACATTTTCATTTTTCTTTTTTTCTTCCCCTATCTTATCATTAAATGCTTCTAAAAATTTTGAAACAAATGTCTTGTCTTCCACTAAATAGGGTACATCAAGTTGCGTCAACTTTAATGGTGGTATGTTTAAGTTTTTCATAATTTAATGCAATATAGTGTAATACTGTCCCCCTACCCAATCTGCGCTGCGTGTTGTTGTGTTGTCCTCAAATGTGCACCACATGATGTAAAAAATATAGTTACGTTAAAAAAATGTTATTATTATTAATAATAATAATTATTTATAGTAATATAAAATAATAATAATAAATTATTATTATTATTATTTCCGTAATATAAATAATAATAATATAATAATAATAAAATTTCATAATAGCACAATACCAGGTAATAATAATAATGATAATAATAATGTGTCAGTATTAAATACCACACCACCACTTAACTTATTAGTATTGAGTATTGAATAATAATAAGCCGCTTTAATGGGTTAAGTATTTTGGGTGTTTTTGGTACTTTTTTATGGTAAATGTTTATAAATCAATTAATTACCAACTATATAAATGTTAAAGTCCACTTTATTTTTACGAAAAACCTTGTAATTTGAAACAATGCTAACATACCTTAAATCAAGTTTAAAATTCAAAAACCTTATTCAAGCGATAGCTTTAGAATTTCAACTGACTAAAGACCTTAAATGAGTACTAGTGCCTCGTCTACCTAGAATTAACCACTGTTTAGTACACTGTTTAGTGCTTTATACTGTTGTAATAATATGTTGTTATAGAATCTAAATCCCAATATTCCAATTGTCGTTATATATACGGTAGCAGCTACCCAATGCTAATATGGTATTAAACTAATCAGTCAGTTGGTTGTGCATAAATATGCCCAATTGTGTTCCATTCTAAGTAGTCGTCACACAATGAAACGTGCATCTCGAATAAACCGAACTGCTAATGTCGTACATTTTTAATGCTATTGTAATAGTAAATATTATTTTAAAGAAAGATCCGCATAATAATAATAAATAAAAATGTATTAATAGTGTAGCATTATTATTATTATTTGTATACAAAAAATTTTTTTAAATTAATTATAATAATAAAAAGTACAACGTACAGTATTATTATTATTAATAATAATAATAATAATAATTATTATTATTAATAATAAATAATTTTATCTCATTATTGTTGCGTGCTTCTGTTTTACCAAACGACTATGCACGGGTAAAACCAGTTGTAGCCAAAAATGCATACGATAATATAAACAACTGCATCGCTGGTGACTAAATAAAAATATAACCAACTCGTAAATATTAGAAAACGATATATATATATATATATAAGATAGCGACAAGTACAAAATTTTTAAAATGCAAGTTAATGAAAAAGATGTTGAAGATGAATGGTTAATGATTGACGTTGAGCAAGAAGAAACCAAAAATACTGATGTGAAAGAACCCAATAAGAATAATGATAGAAAAAACGTAGCGCCTGATTCACCTTTTAGGGCATCAAAAAAAATACCAAGAAAATCCTTAAAAGCTAAGGGAAATGATGCTTTTCGAAGTTTAAAATTTAAAAAAGCGATTGAGCTTTATAGCTTAGCGTTAGAAACTGGAGAGGACGACGGTAAAGGCATTCATATTTTATATTCAAATAGGAGCAACGCATATTACAAAGCAAAAATGTACGATTTAGCTTTAGTGGACGCGGAAAAGTCAGTTGCACTTGCTCCTACTTTTGCAAAAGGTTACCACAGAATTGCGGTTGCACAAATTGCGATGGACAAGAAAGAGGAGGCAAAAGCAGCATATAAATCTGCCATCAAAATTGAACCAGATAATCAAGCCTATAAACAATTATTAAATGACCTGATGTAACGTAGTTGTGACACATTTTTTTGTAGAATCAACACAATAAAATATCATCCAAAAATAAGTACAATATGTTTCTCGTTGGAAACAAATAAAATCTTTGTCCGTTGGGATCTATAATTTTATAATGAAAACGGTTTTTGTAAATAGTCTCAAAATCAAAAATATATTCTTTCGTAAAAAATTAAAAGGCATTTTGTAATGATAATACACAAAATGTGTGTGCGTGGAATTTAAAAAAAAATATGTACACTCCGTATATAAATAAATATTATTAAACAAGTCATACGACTACAAAAGTTATTTAAAATATGAAATACGTTTATGATAAGTTATGATAATAGACAATGCACAAGATATATTTTATTATTAATTCTAGACAACGCACACAATTAAAAATGTATTTTATTTTAATTTAAAAATAATCATAAATGAATTATGATATCATATATTTCTCTCCTTATTCTTCATCGATTCCCGTTGCATTTTGTTCATAACTTTGCATAACGCCATTGACCATGTTAATTAGTGATGCCATCGTTTTATCACCTTCTTCTGCCAGACCGAGATCATTTTCAACTTCAGAAACACGTGCATTCATTCTATCTAAAACATATTCAATGTTAGCCAATGCTGGATTTGTTGCAGTAACTCCATATACCGGTTGCTTCCCTTGCGTCCCAGTCTTTGGTGAATATTTTCTAGGTTTTCTACTACGTGCTTTTGAATGGCCACGATAAGGTATTTTAGGCTTGACTTGTGCTTGAGTTGCAGTTGTATGCTGCATATAATGCGCAGGTTTATCAAAATTATCATCCGATACTAATGGATGTTTTAATGCATATCGCAAATTACTTAAAGCAGTACGTAATTTTGCTGGATCGCCGGCCCCAGTATCGTTAACAACAATAGAATTTTGTAACAACCCACCCGGCATCACTAATTCATCCATACCTTCGTCAATTAAACCATTAACTTCATATTCATCATCGTGTTCATCTTCATCCACCCCATCGTTTTCACCCAGGTCTGCTTCTGTCATAAATAAACCAGTTGGAGCTTTCAAATTTCCACCGTTATTACTATTATTATTATTATCATCATCATAAATGTTTGCTTTTTCTTCTGCTTTTTCTTGCTCCTGTTCTTCATTCCCAAAAATTTCACTGCTAAAATCTGTCCCTTTCTGGAATAATGTTTTATTTCCAGCTTCTTTCCATTGCGCATTAGTTGGTAAAATAGGTTCTTTGATGGTTGTGATTTTAAACGATGTGTATGCGCCACTGGCTGGTGTTCGTTTTCTTAAATTAGGAGGTTCGGTGACAAAATTTAACACCCGACCGTCTTGTGCTGCTTTTTCTAATATTGGTAATGGTAGTGGAGTAGCAATTCGTGAGGAGCTTGCACGACTTTTCTGTGCTGCACTATTGATTGCATTCCTTGCAGAAGCACTTGGTCCACCCCGAGAAGACTTTTTACTCCCCGGTATATTTGGTGCAAAACTAGTTCTACTTCCCGGGATAGTTAGTGGGTTCCCATACAATATTACTTGTGTTAATCTTGGACAATCTGTCAAACTAATAATATCGTCCTCCCTGCTTACATAATTATGTGCTAAATTTAACCATTCTAGTAAACGAAACCCACCAGCACCAGATCGTGTGGCTGATCCTACTACTGATGCCGGTATTCCACGGAAAAAATTATGACTAAGATTTAATTCTCTCAAATTTGGGCATGAAGATAAAGCTAATAGTGTTTCCTCGCGTTCAAGTCTATTTCGTTCTAACGACAATACTTCTAAAGTTTTAAAGTCAGTCAATAGTGGTGGTAGTGAGTTTAATGAATTACAGGTGAGATCTAATACGCGTAGCAATGGTAATTTCGTTAATTTTGCAACGCCAGCTTTTGTTATCTTATTATATGACAGGTCTAAAATTTCTAAACGTGGAAATCCCTTAGTTGAACTGATTTTTTTAATCATATTACAATGTATATGTAACTCTTCTAACGCTGGTAAAGGTCCAAAACATTCAAGAGGTAAAATATTGTCACCAACATCGACATAAACTAAATTTGTGAAAAATTTTAGATCTTCCCCCGTTGCGCTGGTTAACCCCATTTCTTGCAAATCTGCTCGTGATGCCTCATCAGGAAATTCAACACCGCATGCCTCGAGAAGTAAAAAACCGTCTAATATTCGTGCTGGAGTTTCTTCCAATAGTTCTGCATTTTCCATGTTTCTTCTTCGTTGCTGTATCTCTGCATATTCTCTACGTGACATTCTTGGTGCAAATTTTCGTTTCGATAATATTTTCTGTGTACGCGGTGCTGGCAAGGTTTCTTCCGCTATAAACGTTATGCGAGTTGCCTGCTTCTTTGATTTCGCGCTGCTATGAGGGCCATTTGTATTTATTATTGCTGCCATTATTTTCCTATAACTAACTACTTTACAAAAAATACGACCACTATGTGTATGCGTGCGTGTGTGTGGTGATATTAAACTACAAACTATTCTTCTGACTACAACTATTATTATGAAAGTTGAACAACAGATATATACACATAAATGTTGAGTATGTGACTGCTTTGTTTATATGTGTACGTTAATTGTTGTATACGTATATGTAAGTATCTAATCTATACGACAGGTATCACAACCTTCTACGCAGTCGACGCAACTTCGTTGTGAAACAGGACAAATACGTGTGTATTATTATTAATAATAATTATGTAATAATTATAATATAAAATATAATAATATAATAATAATAATATTAACAATAATATAATAATAATATAATAAATATAATAATAATATAATAAATAAAAAATATAATATATAATAATAATGTAGTAAATTGTATACAGAAACAATTCGGCACATAACAATAATAATATTCAGTTGCATTCCGTAGGCATTGAAGGAACAAAAAACGGTCATGATGAATCGAGAGTTTAAGGTCGAGGCTACCTCCTGTGACTGAGGTATACTATTAATAATACGAGGTAGTAATTATTATATTATTTATTATTATTATGAATTATTATTATTATTATTGAAGTAGTCGTGTAGTGCAGTGTTATATCATATTATTATAATTTTTCCTTATTACTTCTTACTTATTAATTATTGAAATTATTATAATTATTTATTATTATTTTATTATTACATGCTGCTGCATGTAAAAAACAGGAGTATTTTATGTTCATGATGTTATTAATGTGAATATTATTATTAAAAAATATTATTATTATTAGTAATAGTAGTACAGTGGTAATAAGTAATAATAATAATAATTTCATATAATAAAATAATAAAATTAATATCCAATAATTTGAAATAATAGTGCCGGAGTGCAATAATAAATAATAATAAAATAATAATAATAATAAAATAATAATAATAATAATAAATAATAATAAAGAAAGAATGGATCCGGGACTATTATTGATGGAAACGCACATTTGGAAGGCGTAAATGAATTGTTGTTTAAAGTTACGTTACTGAATTGATTAATTGTTTGCGCGTTTGTTTTGTATTTTCCTGATCAACGGATAAATTATTTGACACAGTCATTGGATTCAAATGTCCTCCTTAACCACTGACAGCCCGACAACCTCTAACAGCGATGACAATAATAATTTCATGGTGATAGATAAAGACGAGGAAAATGAGTACGTCGCAAAATTAAAAGCGTATATTTACAACCACCTATTCGATTCCACCATCGACCCTGGTGGTAAATTGCCAATATTGCACGGTATATCAAAAGACTTTCGAGAAAAGATTAAATCTGCGTTAAAGCCAAACGAAAAATATTTTAAACCTGAGTTAATCTCTCAAACTATTCTTGGCCTCATAAAAATGTTGCAAAGTGTACCACGCGCAAATAAAGCGGCGTATACGACTGCTCTTTCTTTTGGTAACATGCAAAGTGTACCATACAAAAATGAGGTTGGTGAATTGGATAACGTGAATTACTTGTTACCATTGTTCGATGTGTTAAACTGTTTGCTTGCACCAACTGAAGATTTAAAATCATTTCTAAGCTCGTTAAAGGAAAAAAAACCTGTATGTGGTAAAGTCTTTAAAGACGGTGATTTAGCATATACATGCCTTGATTGCAGAACAGACGGTACGTGCGTTGTTTGTGAAGAGTGTTTTGTAAACTCAAATCATGAAGGGCATCGCTATCGTTATCATCAGACTAGTGCTGGTGGAATTTGTGATTGTGGTGATCATGAAGCGTGGGATCCAGCTGGATTTTGCGATCAACATTGTGGATTGGGTGGTAATAACAATAACAGCGGTAGCCATAAAAACGACGAGAATGAAGGAAATTCATTGCCACAGAATTTTAAAAAATCTTGCGAAGTTGTTATCAATAATATCATTAAATACTTAACAATGTATTCAATGCAAGATTATGCATCCTTTTCGACATTACCTAAAAACGACGATGGAAATGCAGATTGGGTTGTATGTCTCCATAACGATGACAAACATACATATCGTAATGTTATTGATGCTACAACTGGTGCATTTAGTTTAATTGAACGATTAACAAGTTCAACTTTTTTGTCTCCTGATAAAAACGCGAAAGCGGAATTATTAACAGCAACGGTTGACCAAAAAGGATATGGTATTGTCTATCGTGGAAAACCTAACATTTGTAAACAAGTCGCAAAAAAATTAATAGATCATGGCTTAATTGTAAGTATTAAATCAGGAACATGGGAAATAGAAACTGCTATTTCAATATATTTTATATCATGGCTACGATTTATATCAGATGCATCTGCATCTATTGCGTCTTGTGTCACGAAAGTTTTGTGCGAACTTGATATAGCAAACAATCCATACATAAATTTAAATGACAGCAATAGTACTAACATTATGTATGAGGGGAAAATGGAGGATACAAGGAAAAAAGTTAGTAGTAATAGAAACTCAAATAACAACAACAATAATAGTTATATTGTTGAAGAACTGAAAGATGTTAAACTTTATAAAAAGTTTAAAAATTATGCCGTATTCTGGGTTCCTGGATTCGCAAATGTTACACCGATTTGGTATGCATACAATGAAGATAAAGCGGAGTGGTCATGGAGTCCTTATAGGCCAAAGGGAATGTCAGATTTGGAAAAATTTGTCTCAGTAACAACTTTTGACATCAGTTCAGGAAGAAACCGGTCAATTGTGGAACTAGCTACTATTAATAAAAATATTATAACGTTTTTAATGGAAAATCCTGACTTAGGACGAAATTATTTAAACGACTCTATACGGGAAGATGCATGGAAAGAAAGAAGCTCAAAACGGCAAAAAATGACGTATACATCTGCTATAGTTAATAAAAATACAAGTCGAGGCGCTTTGGGTACTTTGGCAGATGATAGGCACGTCAGCATTGAACTGTTGATAAAATACGATGACGTATTGGCAAAACCTGTTGTATTAGCATTGCACGACTTATATGCTGTATTGTGGACATCGGATGCCACTTTTAAATCAATTTTTTCAATATATTATGTTAAAAATTTGCCAAATCGATGCTATAAATATGTGCAAGGTATTGGCACTGATGGTGAATTATTAGAACGGAGTTTTTGTGTGCAAGTTTTTACCACGCCATCAATCGTTGATATGTTATCCTTAAAATACAATTGCATGTCTTCTATTTTAGCAGCTTTACATTTATCTTTTGTGGATCAATTTGATGAGACATCAAAACGACTAGCTTTACAATCTTGGGGTTTGAATTCTGAGCGGACAAGCATGGCGTATGATCACCTGTTTTACACCTTGCGAATACCCAACGCAGCTAGAATATTTGTATGGAAAGATTCAACAAATCTTGGCTTGTTTTTACATTTTGTATCCTACTTTCAAGAAATGACATCGTTTAAACGAAAAGAACAAAATCATGTTTTATATGAAAACAATGAATGGCAGAATGCATTAAACCAAATTATACGTCTTGGAACTCGTTTTTTTGGTGTTCTAAACGGATCAATAATTAACGAAGATATATCGTTTACCGGTGGCAACTGCGTAACTACATTAAAAAGCCGAAAAGAAAGTGCCAAGAAGTCACTGTTAAATTTTTCTCTGTATGTTTCAGGCAATAAATTGCAAAAGCTTCCAATGTTAGCAAGTAATAATTACATATCTAGTGACTTGTATAAAGATGTGTGTGTGACAGATGGTAATGATAACGCAACAGTATTATACGCCAGGACAGCAGTCTCACAGGCAATGGTGACATTGTCTTCATGGGCTATTCGCTCGGGTTATTTGCCACTAGTGCGGATCTTAGATACTCCAATTGGCACTTATCCCGTTTTCATGTTTGACGTAGCAAAGGAAACCTTATCAATATATTATCCTTTAAACATTTTCATTGCCATGTTAATTTACAACCATGAAAGTTTACTAAATAAAGATCCTCGTAAACGACGAAAAAATAGTACTTTAAATGGATTGTTTCCGATAAAACCTAAGGAAGCGTTTAAATCGCACCGAGTTTTCACTAAAACCCAGTTGTCCAGAATACATCCTAAAGAGATATACGTAGTGCCATGCGTTGAGGATGGTAAAACTGATCTAGGTGGTGCAACATGGCTTGGGCGTTTGCTTTTGTTGGAAATACCATTGCGAACAGCTGCATATATTGCACAAGTGTTGCGTCGTTTATGGGTTAGAAATGGTCGTGGATTGTACGCCCAGGCGGTACATTTTGTCGAACCTCCGTTTTGTGTAATTTTCAATGATATGATTTTGAAAATGCTGCAAATAGCCATAGTTGGTGTTGGGATAGATCATTTTTTAACCGCTTTAATTGACCGTTTTGGTTTGACTACGTGGCTTTATGACGAATATGAAATCAGAGGAATCAATCAAGAGGGTGAGTATAAAGGGAGAGAGGGCGTTGGCAGATTTGGTAGAGAAAAGGCTATGGAGATAACCTCAGAGTGCTTGCGTTTAATTATTAATTTAGTATCAGATTTAACACCCGTTGGAACTTCTGATTTTAATATACGAAAAGAAGCTGTTCATATATTAGCCACGGGACCAAAAAGACGTAGTGAGATGGTGAAAAAAATTAGGCAAGTAACTGGTGAATCGTTATTTCATAATAATTCGGA
>Ga0099797_100166_pt1 | contig 42438 bp, 17 predicted proteins | sample Uncmet_Sort48C_1_FD_89871 | JGI IMG/M metagenome (GOLD analysis project Ga0099797, IMG submission 89871) | Marine eukaryotic communities from CALCOFI LINE 67, Pacific Ocean - C012_Sort48C_1 | ecosystem: Environmental > Aquatic > Marine > Oceanic | place: Pacific Ocean: Monterey Bay | collected...
TTTTTGAAAATTAGAATCGTTTTCAGTCGTCATATATTTTTTGGAAAATTAGAATCGTTCTCAGTCGCGACGTCAGATATTTTTTTGAAAATTAGAATCGTTCTCAGTCGTCAGATATTTTTTTGAAAATTAGAATCGTTTTCAGGGATCGGATTTGAAGATATCATTAGAATCGTTCTCATTTATCAGATTTCGAGAGGTAGACTCGTTCTCAGGACCCAGGTATCAGATATTTTTTGGAAATTAGAATCGTCCGCAGGTATCAGATTTTTTTTTTTGAGAAATTTTTGAAGATTGGGATCGCTCTCACATATCGGATTTTGGAAGATGATGATCGTTCTCAGCCTGCAGGTGCCGGATTTGTGGAAGAAGGATTTTTCTCAGATATCGGATTTGTAAAGAGGAAGAGTCGCTCTTCTGAGTCATACAGTTAAAATTTGTCGAGGAGAGATTAGAGAATCGCTCTCAGTTATCCGATTTGTCGAGGAGAGAATCGTCTTCACTTATCCGATTTGTCGAGGAGAGAATCGTCTTCACTTATCCGATTTGTCGAGGAGAGAATCGTCTTCACTTATCCGATTTGTCGAGGAGAGAATCGTTTTCAGTGATCAGATTTGGAGAGGTAGAATCGTTTTCAGTGATCAGGTCTGTAAATCGAAATCGTATAGCAGTTTACTTTTTTGCGACAATGAATCGCCGCGACCACCTCATGCGGTCCAGAATCAAAGCCATCTTGAGTCTTTTTTTTTTTTTCCTCTTTTTGGGCCTTAAGAGAATCCGGACCCTTTTAGTTTTGGCCTGTAAACCATTTGACATCATTCAAATGGCTATACAGTTGCCAACTATATAGCGGCGGCATACTATTGTAGCCCACCACATATTTTGAAGGCCAAGAGCTTCAAAGCGATAGCATTGAGCAACCACAGCCTGTGACTTGAGGTTGCCGCTGCGTACGATCGACTCTTGCCACAAAAAGGCTCGGAATGTTTCTCTGTCCTTCGACCTTTACGACATCACTTGGTGCCTGACAGCATTTTGTTTTTGTTTTTTGTTGCGATGACGGTTATATCAGTTGTGCCCATTTGTAGCTGATTCAGATTAACCACATCACACTTGGAGTCTAGGAGCCTCGCACTCCTTCATAATAGCCGATTGTGAAATCGCCCAACAATCAAACTAGTCGACCATAAATTTTAGACCTGATCTGATTTCAAATCATGAAATCACTTATCACGACCTTGATGACGCTGACAGATGGGATTCTGTTTTTACACTGAGAACCCACACCATCAGACTACCTATACACACCTACTAAATCAAACTCGATCTGTCTTTGCATTTCCACACGATGCAAAAACGGAGTCTGGCCAATACCCCAAATCGCGAGATCAAGAGGGGGGAACTAATTCCCAGCTTCGCGATCATTTTTTTTTTTTTTTTCAGACTGTGGCAAAGTTACGAATGACATTGCCCGCGAATATCCGGCCCCATCATGATATTCCCACCTGTACAATCGGAAACCGATTTGGATTTCAAGAGCTTTAATATGACGGACAATGAGACACCTTCTGGATTAGACAGCAAAAAGAGAGACATACTCCATCCAATGACTCCAGTTCTGAGTTGATTCGATTGCATGCCCATTCAGTATGGGCTGAGTGTATGGGCTGAGTGCATGCAGATTCAATTTAGAGTCAAAGAGTTTGCTCACAAATGGAAAACTGTCAACAATGGCCAGCATTCCAATGTTACAGCTGGCACATGTTACAGCACAAAACCGATGAGAATCATACACATTGTGTTCACACTCTCTTTGGCCATGCTCTGACCCCTGATCTCACAGGCTAGCTAGGTCCTGTCGGTTTGGCAATTGCAATTACCATGACCAACCACCCCACTGAAGCACGAGGTGCTCAGTCGTGAGGATCATATGCGACTACCTCCCATCGCCGTTATATACCCATTGTTGTCCACAGAGCAACTAGTCTTCTAGTCTTCAGTCCTCCATTGATCATGTATATTCCCAAACCCGTCTTCAGAATTCAATTTCACCACGATAACAACGCCATTATTAACTGACAAACTGCCATGATCAGACACTGATTTTTTTTTTGCAACAAAAGCGGAGTAGTAATTTGTTGAAAAAACGCAACAAAAACATTTCAGATTTTTGTTGTAAAAACATCAAAATCCAACAAATCAGCGCCGATTTTTTGTTGGGTTGGTAATTTGTTAGAAACATGCTTTAACAAAAAGCAGCAGGCTTTTTGTTGGAAAAAAGGCCCTTTTTTCCCAGAAAAAGCCTGTGAATGGACTTTTTTGCGCAAATAAAGAAGAAAATACTTCAGCGGCGCGCATTTTTGCTAAAAATAGCCCCATTCTCCAACAAAAACCATGTTTCCATTTGTTGCGCTTCAAATTTGTTGAGACCAAAACCCAACAAGAAATCTCATGCGTTTTGTTGTGTTTTTCAACAAATTGCGACTGAAATTTGTCGGAGATTCTGGCAACAAATTGGCGGAGGTCGTTTGTTGTAAAAAAAATCAGTGTCCGATCATGGCAATTTGTCAGTTAATAAATGCCATACTATTTCGCCCTGATTTTATTCTTTTCGGGGTCTGAAAGGCATTTTTTTTTTTGACTCCTCGGAGTCGGAAATAAGAGCTACCATGCCGAGAATTGAGCCTGGCGCTTCTTGCGGTGGCAAAGTGGCGTGTGTGGTATTCATCGAAACAAAGCGCTTGAGTTCTCCCCATGTTTTTTCTATCACAAAGCGAAAAATCCACTCACCGAACTCGCGGTAGTCTTTTTTGTGTACGCCATCAATGCCAATTGCCCAACTAGAAGGGATATTGTGTTCCCAGGTCTGTGCGAATTGGGGCACTTTGTCTTCCGTGAACGTGCCGGGACCGATGAAGGCTTTCCGAATTTCCTCTTGCGTGACCGGGTTTTTCGCCTCGGCCTCGTTGTAGATTATATCGATAAACTTCTTCACACGCAAATCGTGCAAAATTGTGACCAACAATAGCGCGAGATTGAAAGTGACAGTCTGAAGCTGGCGCAGTACTTTCATGACTGGCGCTGGGGACTCTGGGTTGCCATAGCGGACCTGCCAACGTTGCTCAGCGCTCTGTGTGACAGTCTTGATCGTTTCGGACAGATGTTCTGACTCGACAATGATGGATGTCTGTTTTTCGAGACGTATCCTTTTTGCCTCAAGCGCCGTTGTATACGCATGTTGCAGGCGGTGTCGCAACTCCTTTCCACAATCTAATATGGGCTCATTTTTCTTTTGCGCAGCCACATAGTAAGCCACTGATGCGCCCTGAAGCGCGTCCTCGTCCTCAAGCCGGAACTGCAGCAGCTCTATGAGGAAATCCGATCCGCCCGACCATCCTTGTTGCCCATAGGTGTCATCCTCCTTGGCGTCATCATCCTTCGTGTTCCTTATTATCTCCCAGCCTTTCGTGTCGAGCCACGCAATGGTATGCGCAATTTCACCGCCATCAATTTTTTTTTTTTCGCACCCTTCCACACTTCCGCCTGAAGTAACAGCTGCGATGCCAGGCGAGCTTGCTGTCGTGCCGAACGAGTCGGAGGAGAACGTCGTTCGGCGTCTCCGTTTTTGTTCGATCATGTCGCTGTTACCAATTTCAGCTTTTCTTCTTTCAACCTCGTTGATATTTTCATCCATGAACTGCCGCAGAAGTTGGAATTGTGCTTTCGATTCTTGATCCGGATCCGCCATATCTGATTGTTTTGCAGTTGGTGCGATCATCCATTCCGTCTTATTTTGTCTCCATTCCGGATAATCCTGCAGCTTATCCCTTAACGATGTAGTATCACCGACTAATAATTCGAACTCCTCAATCCTTCCCATGATGACCAGGTCTTCGTCCCAACGTGGCATATGTTTCTGCATCTTTCTTCTCCGCGTTTTCTGCTTGATTGGAATTTTGGGTCTCCGTTGCGGCAATTTTATACCAGGTTGAGGCTCTTCCTCGGTCACTTCCGTGTCCAAAATTGACAGCAAATTTTGCACGAATACCACATCTGGTTGTGACGGAGTCTTCGTCTTTTGGGGGCGGAATTTTGACGAGTCCGTCTTCAATACATCAAAAACACCAAGGGTCTGCCGAAAGAAGAAAACCGCAGACAAAAAAGCGACAGCTTTTTTATGCGAGAAAACGTCCATCATTTTGCCTCAATATTTGGTAAAGAGTCAGACTTTCACTGCTGCGTCAACAAATTCAATTGGCAACTCGATTGAGCTAAGATCAACGACACTGTTTGATATATTTTGTCTCCTTTATTTTTCGCCAACTATCGTGGCTTTGCACAACAAATGTCACCCAGAGGAAGTCTTCTGAATCCAGAAAGTTGAAGCAAAACGATATGGAAGGAACCTCTCGGCTCAAATTAGGTTTGGTTTTCAATCACAGATGGAAAGGAAAACACACACGAATTCAAATCGATAGAGTGGGACTCTCTGGCTGTTTTTTGAAAATGGATTGGTCAGAGACTGAGTGTAACACTTATGATTGATTTTTTTTTTGGAGAAAATGGAATGGATACGATTTGTTTTGTTTTTGAAAAAAGAAGGCAATTGAAATTGTCATTGAGTTAGAAGTTCTTGCGTCAGACTAGAGCTAGTTCCTCTGCTTGTAAGAGTCTTGTGGATCTTGTTCTCTCATCCAAAATAGAATTGCAAATACATGGGGGGCTTCGAATACTCCCCATCAACCCGCAAAAAATAGTCTTGCTGTTCTTGCAATAGTCTATAGATATACCATCTTGCTGTAGAATAGCTGTTCTTGCAGTATATATTTACCATCTTGCTGTAGAATAAATAGCTGTTCTTGCAGTAGAGATTTTAATCTCGCATATTTCTATCTCAACCCATCTAAAAAAATCAAATCGAACCGATCCCAGACAAGGACTTCGACACCCCCCTGTTTAGTAAACTTCTAAAACCACGATAGTCTCGTATAGAGTTTCGACCTGATATGCACCACATCGGCTGGCTCGTTGCCGCACGAGTTCCCTCCCTTCTACAAAATCCGAACCGCCAAATTCATTTCCCCCCCTGGATTAACGAACTCCACAACATCACGGCCCGTGGCAAAAAAGTTATCGTCATGAGGCCGCTCCGGCTACCGCTGACCCGAACGTCACTCTTGGTGTGGAGATGCTTGCCACACGAGTTCCCTCCCTTCTACAAAATCCGAGCCGCCAAATTCGTTTCCCCCCTAAATTGGAAAAAATCCACAACCACAAGGGTTGTCTCGAGATTTTTTCCCCGAAAACTGCGACCGGATCGCGGAGTTTCAGTTTGAATTTGCGAGACTTCTGACTTCACGTTCGTCTGGAAATAACGTTATGACCTGCCGCGGTGTAGGCCAATACCCAAATCCAATCGAAACTGCAACTGTTGCCAGCAGACCCCGCGCCGTCAAGAGCCTCCTCCCATCCACACATCACTCCACGTATGTCTTTGTGGTGGAGACGAATCACGATATCATCAGCATGCCATTCTGAAGTTAACCGAAAAGCATCACCATGACGCGCCATCCACGCGCATACCACCATATCCCACGCGTTCCCCGTGTCCCGCAATTGAATATCCAGAGATATTCAACAACGGCCAACTCCCCACAATCGGCTTAGTGCAGTTACTTACTTACTGACGGCAACACCATTTTTTCTTCAAATCAATGAGACTTTCAAACCTGTTTGAATAAATTCCAAATCAATAGTCAAATCGGTCCTGCTTGTAATTGTAGTCTTGCTGCCGTCACCAAAAGAAGGAAGAGCCCACGAACACACTGACCTACACTCGTGTTGCCACCGCTTCTGCTGTCATAGACTTTTTCGCTGTTAGGTCTTCTGCTGTCATTGACTTGGTTCCTGTCAGGTCTTCTGTTGTCATCGACTGTTTTGCTGTTATCTTTTTTGTCGGTAGCTCTTCTGCAGCTGCTGTTAGCTTCAGTTGTGTCATCTTTTTTTGCTGTTAGCTCTCCTGCAGCTGCTGTTACCTTTGTCCTGTCTGATTTAGCTCTTCTGCTGTCATCGATTTTCAGCTGTTAGCTCTTCTGCAGCTGCTGTTGCCTTCTGCCCTGTCTGCTTTTCAGCTGGTAGCTCTTCTGCAGCCCCTGATAGCTTTTTTTCAGTCTGCTTTTCAGCTGTTGGCTCTTCTGCAGCCTCTGTTAGCTTTTTTTCAGTCTGCTTTTCAGCTGTTGGCTCTTCTGCAGCCTCTGTTAGCTTTTTTTCAGTCTGCTTTTCAGCCGTTAGCTCTTCTGCGGTTGATGTTGCCTCTTCTCCTGTTTTCTTTTTTGTCGGTAGCTCTTCTGCAGCTGCTGTTAGCTTCAGTTGTGTCATCTTTTCAGGTGCTAGCTCTCCTGCAGCCTGTGTTACCTTCTGTCCTGTCTGCTTTAGCTCTTCTGCAGTCGGCATTTTCGCTGATGGCTCTTCCCTTGCTGGCCTTTTTGCACTTGTGGGCCGCTCTTCTGCAGTTTCTGAGAGCTCTTCTGTTGTTTGCCTTTTTGCCCGCTCTTCCCTTGGTAGCTTTTTTGCAGTTACTGACCGCTACCTTCTTTATGAATCTTCCGCCCCGAAACTCGTGAATCTTACGTCACGGCTCTTTCATATTGGGTGCGCATCATATACGTCTTTCCTTCGGTTTCAGATCTGATACTGGATTTAGGAAGAAGAATAGTTCTCACATATTTCCTAGTTACAAACTCAATAAACTCGTCGAAAAATAAACAGACTTCTTGGACTCAGATTTGCTCCACTGGTCCACTGGGCTGGAACTATACACACACCGTTGGTCCGTTTTCTTCGACAACATGCACTGCGAGCTTTCAGTCTTGGCCAAGTTGAGGTTTTGTTGTGGCAATACCGAAATGGTCACGCAATAACTACCGACGGCATTGTGGCTCAGCCTTGACGAGTGTAAGTTTTTCTTTGAATAATAATTGAATTTCCCATGACATCTGACTCCTGAGTCACACGGTCCGTGTCAACAACGACGGGCCACGGCTTTCAATAGATAATATTTCTTACTCAGTTGACAGTGTCAGGACAGATAAGAACGGATTGAGAATTGTAATGGACAAACTGACTGAAATTATTCTCCCATTGAATTTGAAAGAGCCGATAGATAAAGCTGGAGAGTGATCCTGTAGGATAGACTGGAAGTCGCTGCAACAACCACCTTTGGTGGCGTGCGATGTTTCTGACTCAGTCAAAATAGCTCTCAGGGTATCATCTGCAGTGTAGACTGTCTGCCTCTGCGTAGACTGTCACTGTCCGTCTCTGTCTCTGATTGTCACTGTCTGACTCATTTAGGTGTCACTGGTGTCTGACTCGTTTAGGTGTCACTGTAGGTTGTCACATGTGACATCAGATTCGACGTTGCAACTTGCCACGTCCCTAGGGGTCGTGTGTCGTTTGTTTCTTTTTTCTCCCAGACTGTCATTGGTTTTGCCTATACTAAATCTAATAGACTTTCGGAAAACAGTTGCAATACTGTTCGTGACAATTAGGCAAATGAATCATTGACATTGCACAATCCCGGTGACAATGTGACTCTAGACTCAGCCTCATGATTAGATTTGTGCAGTCTTCGCATTGGCACCTGTCAACTTAGTATTTTGAAAGTAGGACTTTCAGATATTGGATTTGGACATTGGAATTAGGAAACTGAGACCGAATAATAAAACTACTTTCTGAGTGATATCTTCCAACGGTGTCAGGTCACAGGTGAGCTCAGCTGCAACAACCACTTTGGGTGGCGTGCGATCAATCATATTGACCAGGCTGGAAGTGTGCTGCAACAACCACTTTGGGCGGTGTGCGATCATTCAATATATTCACCAGGCTGGAGGTGAGCTGCGACAACCACTTTGGGTGGTGTGCGATCATAATTTCAATAGATTTATCAGACTGTAAAGATTTATGTCTCACACATGGAAAATACGGTATTCGAAGTACCACATCACTGTGACTAAACGATCAGGAAGAACTCGGCTTCAGGTATCAGAATTTTCGAAGATGAGAATGGTTATCCGTTATCGGATTTTTGGACGAGGAGAATCCTTCTCAGTTATCACATTGGGAAAAGTCTTTTGTATTTGTCAGATGTTTTGAGAGTTAGAATCGTGATCAGGTTTCCAATTCTAAGTTATCGGATTTGTAGAGGGAGAATCGTCGCCGATTTTCACATTGAGCTCTCGAGTCCCCCCATGGACTGCGCATGCTCCTCAAGTATTATTGCAAATTGCAACAGAATCGCACGTCTGTAGCTGCTGTTGACGCTCATTCTCAGGCATTGTGGCTATTTGTTTCGTTTGTCTTTTTGGCAGCGCATCGTTTCTTTCGGCAACAGTATTGCCAAGGTGCAACGTAGATTCTTTACTGAAAGAGATTACTGAGGATTTGTCGGACTGAACCCGCGGAGTCTTTTGGGTGCTTTTCCATGTTCGTCAAGTTTGAAGTCTGAGCCAGATATTGGCTCCCCCTGTTCCACCTGATCATTTTTGAGGTCTTCTGCAGTTTTCATTTTTTTTAGTTCTTCTGCAACTACGTCTGTGTCTGGACGCCGCCGCAGTATCTCCAGATTTGACAAGTTGGCAAACTGATCCTGTTCCCCTCTCCGCTTTTCTGCCGCCGAAGAGTCTGTCGCCGGGTGCAATAAATTCGCACCCGGAAACATTTTCGCAACCTTCTGCTTAAACCACTTTCGCTTCGAAGGGGGAGCGTCATCATTGGACCGCTTACACTTTCTGTTTTCTTCTTGCACCTGCTCCAACATCTCTTGTTCGGTCAGCACCTGCTGTTTCAGATTTTCCAGCTTCTGGAGATTGTCCTCGAACTGTTGCGCAATATCTTGCAGCTTTGTTTCCCTTTCTTCTTCTTCGACTCTGTCAAGCTGTTGTTTGCGCAGCGCCTGTTGTTCCCCTTCTACCAGCTCTTTTTCCCTTTCGTCCAGCTCTTTTTCCCTTTCGTCCAGCTCTTTTTCCCTTTCTTCCAGCTTTGCCAGCTCTGCTTCCCTTTTTTGCAGTTTTTTTTCCTTTTCTCGCAGCTCTGCTTCCCTTTCTCGCAGCTCTGCTTCCCTTTCTCGCAGCTCTGCTTCCCTTCCTCCCAGCTTTGTTTCCCTTTCTTCCAGGTTTGCTTTCGTTTCTGCCAGCTCTGCTTCCCTTTCTTCCAGGTTTGCTTCCCTTTTTTGCAGCTCCTTTTCCTTTTCTTGCAGCTCTTTTTCCTTTTCTCGCAGCCCTGCATGCGTTTCTTTCAGTTGGTTTTCTTTTTGGATTCCTTGTGCTTTCAACTCCTCGATTTTCTTGGCGTCATCGTGTTTTTGAGCTAGCTGGGCTTCCTGGAGTTGCTTGATTTGCGTTTCTTGTTGAGCTAGTTGGGTTTCCAACTCCTTGATTTTCTTGGGGTCCTCTCTTTTCGTTGCTTTGACGTAGTTTTTCAGATATTGAAGCTCGTCTTCGAATTTGTATGCATCCAAGGTGACAGTATTACTATCGTGTTTGTTCCTCTGCGTCTTGTAGAAGGCGAAGAAGATGGCTTCCACCGGGCATTCTCTTGTGTCAGCCAATTCTTTGATCTCCTGAGGGACCCTCCTGAGGGACCCCTGAGGATACCAGTAGTCTTCATTCCATTCAATTCCTGAACCATATCCGACGCGCATGTAGAGCTCCTTAATGGAGAACAAGGCAGCGTCAAGTTTCTGATGAGACTTGGTCCTTTTCCCATCAGACCCTTTTTTTCGCATCCATTGAAAGGGGAATTTCGTTGGTGTCTTGCCTTCGTCGAACTCTTGCCAGTCAAACGCTTCAGAAGACGTTTCATCTGTCGCGTCGGCATAATATACCCTGATTTTGAGTTCATTGCAGCCCTGCAACCTTTCGCCCCCTTCTTCAGCCGCCTGATTTGTTAACACCAAGTCCCAATCCCAAAAAATTGTTGTGGTTGTTGTTTTTTGCTGCCGTCTGTGTAGTCCAACACCTTTGTCGATTCCAATCTGATTGTATTGCTCGTCATTTCTTCCTACTGGCTGCAGTTTCTTCATGTCACTGACAGTCAGCCCAATCGGGCAGCTCGGTGGGCCCCGAAAAAATATGGACTTGGGCGTCGTGTTAGTTGTGGAAGGCCCAGACCCCGAGGGTTGTTGTCCTTGGGAAGCAGCGTTGTCACTTCCGGTGTTTGCATTAGGCTCTTCTGGAGGGTGCAGGATACCGTTTCCGAAAGCACCGATGAGTCGTGTGTGCGGACCAGCCTTACGCTTATGCAACAGCCCTTCGGTTTGCACACAGAGGACAACCACAACCTTGCAAGAGGAACGCTTCATTTTGGGAATTTGATGACAGTTGGTCTCCACGCAGTCCGTGCGGTTTACTATTTTGTTTGTTTTTCTGTCTCTCAAATTTGTTTTCTGTCTCTCAATTTGTCTGTCTCAATTTGTTTTCTGTCTCTCAACCTGTTTTCAGTTCAGTCTCTCAGTTTGTGTTTCTCAATTAACCTTCTGTCTAGACTCTCAATTGAAATTCAATCTCTCAGCAAAGGCCTGCAAATGGGAATCGGAAATCATTGAAAATCGATCCACTTTCAAAGAAAAAAAGGGCGTCTTGCATTTGTTGGGTTCTTGTGCTTTTGCAAATTTGGATTCTTGTGAGTTTTGCAAATTTGGATTCTTGTGAGTAGTAGTAATACTAAATTGGATTCTTGTGAGTCTTGCAACCCCTTTCTGAAAGGCTGATCCTTAGGCTAGATAGACACTGGCGATCCTTTCGCAATTTAGCCAGGGAGCCTGTCAGGCCCCATCTCTACCATCTCCCTCCGAGAAAGAACAGAATCCCAATGACATCGAAAGAAAAAGACGTCGACAAAAAGACGTCAACAAAAAATACGTCTTCAGCGGATTCTTATTGATTCTTGTGAGCGTCGTTCTAACGTCATGTTCTTGTGTTCTTCATCAATGACAAACATGATTATCGGAGCTGCAGAGAGAAAACTTAAATAAGCAGCCTTGGTTCAAGTTCCTCCACATCTGACAAATCCGAGCGACAAAATTCGATTCCTCCATATATTCGCGACTAGCCACAACTGCGAGGGCTACGACAGTTCTTTCGAAGCCGTTCGCGATGCCGCACGCGTCGACTTGCCAGTCGCCGTTGACATTCTCGTCCTGAATCAAAATCATAATGGGAGCGACTCCAGCAGATCGTCATTTTCGGCGCTCCAATGCCTGCTGCTCGAACTCCCGCCCATTTGAAAAATCCGAGCGCCAGACGTTTTTTCCTCCCCACATTCATGAATAACCACAATCACGAGGGTTGCGATCATTTTTTCGATCGAATCTTGGGTGAGAATATAGCTTCTGGCTCGTCATCCATCAATGCCATGACGAACGCACAACAAAGATGTCTCGCCATACCATAAACAAAGAACACGGCTTCATGAATCAAGCGCAGCCCTACTAGTATGTCATGACATTGCCCCCAAGCCCGGTTTCAACGAAGTAGCTCCATATACCGCCTCCATAAACAAAGAACACGAATAGAATCGCACAACAAAGGATGGCAATTGAGTTTATTATGTTTTTCACTTCTCAGCCACTCCGCAATATACTTTCAACATCTCAAGAATCTGACTCAGTCAGACTTACTCACTTTTTTTCTTTGGATCAAGATCCAAACTCGCTCTCCATCCCTGTGGACCAAGACCCGAACTCGGACTCCATCCCTGTGGACCAAGCCTCGGCTTCCATTCACCATGAAGCTCATTTCTATGCACACCATAACAAGAGCCTTCTGCGTGTGAACAGTTACAGTTTGCGCCTCAAAACAGTCAACTGTTCGAATCCTGTCACTACGCAGAGCGGACTGCAATAGTCTCAGCATGAATCTGGCGCACTGCCATGATCCAAACTGGGGTCAGGACCCAACAAGCTGGAATAAGAATGCTGTCTGTCTCATGAATACGTCAACATCTGTTTCATCAATGCGTTAACGTCTGTTTCATCAATGCGTCAACTACGTCTTGTCTTTTTCTTGAGTTTCAATACCTCAGCTACGTTGTCTGTTGAGTGAGTGCCTACGTCACTGCCACAGAGAATCCACTTTGAGAAAATTCAGAAAGAAAGAATCAGAGCCCAGCTGTCACAGAGGCAATCATATATCGAGTCATATCGTCACATATCGAGTCAAATTCTCCATATGATCTTGTAAACGACCTCAATCTTCTGGAGATGACTCGAGTCATCCACTCATCCATTCACTCAATATGACGACATAACATTGAATTCTGTAGATGACTCAAATCTTCTGGAGAATCCAATCATTGTAGAATCCAAATTCCGATCACTGTGGAATCCAAATTCCAATCACTGCAGAACTTCAATCAATCTAAAATCAATTCAATTGCTGTAGCTCACTCATGTGGAGGTCATGTCATGAATATTGTAACTGTAACGCATACTAAACAAGGTTGTAAGACTTACATGCAACACTCTTCGAATACAGCATCAAAATAAAGACTCAACTGATTGGCGAGTGGTTTTCCATCCGGGCGATAACGACCGCGCTGTTGGTTTGTTTGTCTGGGCAAGAATCTCAGACAAGAACTGTAGACCAACGATAGGGAAATGGAAAACGCCGTCTTAGTCTAGGAGTATACTACCTGAAATAGAGTCTTAGAATCTTGACGACTAGAGTCTAAGAGTTGTAGTCTAAGAGTTGTAGACTAGTCTAAGGATCGTAATCAAATGAAGTTTGAAAGTATAGAATCAAATGAAGTTTGAAAATATCTGTGTAATCAAATCATATGAAATTTGGAAATGTCTGGCATATAGTCCTCCTGGGAGTATACTCATAATAGAAAAGAAGTTTGAAGGAAAACAAATGCCAGAAGACGCATAATAGAAACGTTCATGCGCCTGCTTGTGGAATCGCCGTCGAGTTCTGGGTTGTCACCGATAAAATTGGATCACAGACAAATTCAGTCACTGATGAAATTGGATCGCCGACAAATTAACATCATGCATGAGCCTCTGCACTGCCATCAGATTCAGATGACGACCTTGTCGAGCTCCGAGGAGACTGCTTAGCAGTCGAATAGATTACTGGGAGAATCAGACAGCACACCGTCTACCATTGACATTCGAAGTCTAAGAGCTCAGTCGGAGACTGGGACTGGTGCAGCAGCGGCTGACAGGAGTCATTCATTGACATATGACTAGCAGTATGGGCGATGGCCCTGGGTTCAAGTCGATTCCTGCCGCCCTGCTGACAGCAAATTGCTGACAGCAATGCCGAGCTCGAATCTCTGCTGAGTCTGAGACTCGTTTTCAATGAAATTCGATTCCAATGAAATTCATGTCCAATGGAATTCGTTTCCAATGAAATTCGATGTCATATCTTTATTTACGATTCGAATCCTATCGCCATGAACGCACACCTCTGCGCATTCTGTCTGTTTCTGTCGCTTCGACGACGACTAGGAGCACTTTCGTGATCATGATGACACTGATAGCCATAATATAACTACGGAAGATCGTAGCAATCATCTGTTACAATTAGCTTTGACGTCATCGACATAAGTTAATTGTCACACCACATGAAATATGATACATCGTCGCCGTGTACGACGTCGTGTCCCGATAAACACACTGACACGACGAAGCTGCGGCATATATCACTGTGAACTGTGAAGCAGTCGAATGTCATACCATGGGTCGAAACTGCAACAAACGTCACACGCAGGATATCCATACTCATGACGTGACTTACTCGCACGTAATGATTACTCGCTCATAATAATTACTCACCCGTAATATCATCTGGGAGATTCACTCACTGACACTGGCCGAATATTATAATAGACTTGTATGACGTCGGACTCGAACTGTTATGACGTCGGACTCGTATGACATCACATCACGATGGATATCGCATCACATCATCGCGATGGAAAAACCCCGGAAGGATCCGAGAGTTTTCCAAACATGAGATTGAATTCTTCCCATACTTATGCCACCAATTTTACAATAACAACCCTGAACTCTGTTCTTTTTTCCTTCTAGACTACAATTCTTTACGTTAAATTTTCACTATAATCATGTCAATACTCAATTTGAATTTCAATGTCATAATATGCCGAAACACTTGGGCTGCTTTATGTAAACTACGCTCTTCAAACTATATTTCATGGAAGAAATTAGTGTCAAATAGGCTTGCTTCATGTGGACTATGCACTAAAAAACTGTTCTCAAGAAATTAGTCTCAGAATGGATTGAATCATATGCAGAACTTCTTTACATAATAAATTTACGGGCATTTAGCCCCAATGAATCAATCTTCAACTTCTCACAAAACTTTTTGAGTTTAAATACATGACCACAACCATTTCAAATCTCGAATCATGAATACGACATACTGTAACTTTTGAAATTGAATACCAGGGATCGAGATACGATTGGAACTTATCCAAACGCATCTCTTCTGCTGCAACTCCTGGCAAATTTATAACCATCACCCAATCAGTTTGCCGATGGTCTGCCTTTAAGGAAGATCATGAAAAGAAGACTAATTGTTTTTCGCCGGGCGAAAAAGAGTTGGGCTTATATGTCATACAAACCCGTGATGAGAAGACGAACCAGCTGACCACAAGACTACCTGCACTGCTGCAGAGATACTAATAGTCCATGGCAGAGTTAGTCAATGGCTAGCTCGGAGCAAGCCTAGCAGTCTGCAGAGTTAGTCTGTGGTTAGCTCTTTCTCCTTCCATCAATATTCAATACAACATTGCAATACAGAAACGCAAGATGAGTCGTCGAGTTTGAGATTTTCAGTGCCAGAGCTGAGAATCAGACCAGATCTCTCGGATCCAGGAGCTCGTTCTTCTTGTCGTTGACCTCCGAATCAGAGTAGATTTCGGACACGATCATCAATTGGACTCGAGAATCATATTGGCTTGTCATGTATTGGTCGTATTGTACTGCTATTAGGTTGCCACCAATTGGCACCGAGAACTGAATCCTTTCACTTATATCTAAAATATATCATTTAAATTAATTTGTCATAAACCGCCAATAGGTCCTGGCTGTTGTTAGAATGATGATTTCTGAGTGGTCTCTTCATGAATTCAAGCAAACCTCATCAAGAAATCGACTTGGAACAGAATCGATTGTCAAAAAGGTGGTTGTTTTTGATCACGATGGACGTGTCAAAATGGTGGTCGCTTTTGATCGATTCACGATGGAGGGCCGTAATCTCACAAATCTGCTCTACAGCCAACCGGTTACCATCTCAATAGACTCACTATCCGACAGAATATCGTTTGAGGATGTCTTCTAGTGTTTTCTTTTTCTATTTGTATCTACTGGCTTAGCTAATTCATCAAGAAATGCTTGAGCTAGTGACTTCTGTGCCATTGTTGGTATACACTCCTCCGCATTCTTCAGAAAAGTTTGAACGGGATACTTCACAGAATTACTCATGCATTCTTTTAGCGCTTGGCTTATCCATGGCTCTAGTATTTCCCTTACCCGATCACGCCCAAGTATTCTCTCCGCTTCCTCCAGTTGAAGAACTGGCAATTTGTTGGTCCAGAAGCCAACAAACGCAGGGAATTGAAGCTCAAGCGACTTTCTGGACATACATGCATCCATCTGCTCCAAAAAAAAAGCATCGGGAGACGTGTCAAGCCCTCGAATGCAAGTCAATAACGCACGCCTTACTTCTTTACGACCAACATCCTCCTCAGGGTCATGAATTCGAATATTTTCGACATCTTTTGCCAATTCTTCCAGTTTGTGTTCTGGCAGCATCCTTTTCCAATATGTAAAAGACGGACTGAGATTATATTTTTTGAATTCTCGCGATCGTGTTGCATTTCGACTGTCTGTCGCTTTCTGCTTCTTCTGAAGATATTCACTCACCCGTTTGAGTGTGTCGTCAGTCATGGAAGGGTAAACTACACGGATCAGGGGAAGCATTGTATTATATTTGTTTTCGGAGATGAGACCGTCCGCGCTACTGAGTTCACTCCATATTTTGGCCACCACATATTGTATCAGCCAACTGCCCGGCGATGGCCCTACAATTCGCCGCTGTGGGAATGGCCCTGCTGTCTCGTCTTCCGTTCTGTCGGCCGTTGTGCCCGCAAATTGCCGTTCGAGATTCAATTTCTTGTCTTCGGGAATCCGCCGAGCAAAATCATCGAACATTATTTCCTCCTTAATCCCGTCCTCGGACATATTGGTCTCTTTGTTTTCAGTTTTGTTGTTTGACTTCTCAAAAATATCATCGACAAACGTATCCACTTTTACAGCGTATAAAATTGTCAGAAAGTGTGATGCTAACGTGATGTTTTTTCTCTTGATTTCCTCATCGGTGTCCGAATCGAGAGGGACATACTGTTTGGTAAAACTGTCAGAATCACGAATACTGTCGTGAGAAGTCGAGCCATGATTCAAGGTGAACCTCACCTCTGATTCGTCGTCTGCCTGGCGTGAGAGCCGACGGATCCCGACTCCGAAATCTGTCTCGAGGATGGGATCTTCGAGGAAACTCTTTGCGGATTCAGTTGCGTACTCATTTTCAAGGTAATTTCGCAAATTTTCTCCGGAGTCCGGTTCTTCGGTTTTCTTCGTTTGACTCTGAGTCTGTAGGCTGGACTTCCAGTAATTCCAAAGCGCGGTGGTAAACCTCACTGGGAATTTCTTTCGGAACTGTTCCAGCTCTTCCACAAACTCTCGTCCGCCTGGCCAGTTTTGCTGTCCATACTCATTGTTGCCTATTTCCAACAGGTTGCCCCAATGAGCGGACATGATGGCATCGGCAACATCACGGCTGTGCATCTGACGTGCTTTCTCCTTTTCAAGGTTTTCGTACTCATTTCGCAGGTAATTTCGCAAATTCTCTCCACAGTCATTGTCTTGGATGTTCTTGTTCCGAATCTTTAGGCTGAGATGATAGTAATGCCATAACGCGTCGTGAAACCTCTCTGGGGATCTCTTGCGGAACTGTTCTAGCTCTTTGACGAACTCTCGCCCACCCGACCAGTTTTGTTGCCCATATTCATTGTTGTCTTCCTCCAATAACGTGTCCCAATTCGTTGGATTGTTGACTTTGACACTCTCTAAGAGTGTCTTTGCGACAGCAAAGCCGGACAAGCTGGGAGCAGCTTCCTCTGTCACTTCCTTCTTCAAAACTAACGGCCAACTGTGCCCGAATACCGGCAGTGCCACCGCATCTAGTTGTGGCCGAGTCGCAGTCTTCGTCTTAGGCTTTTGGAGGCGAAATTGGCCGAATACCGGCAGTGCCGCCGTATCTAGTTGTGCCGCCGCCTGCAATTCATTAACAACACCAAGGGTCTGACGAAAGAAGAAAACCGCCAACAAAAACGCGACAGCGTTTTGGTGCGAGAAAAGGTCCATCATTTTGCCTCAATGTTTGGTAAAGAGTCAGACTCTCACTGCTGTGTAAATCAGTTCAATATTTGGGTTGGCAACTCGATGGAATAAAGTTTGGTGACCCTATTTGGAGTAGTGCTTATTTTGTTTCGTCCGTTTTTCGCTCCGTAATCTTCGTGATTCTACACAATTGCTATGCAATCTGGAATCTGAAGAATCAAGACACCAGAGAAATGAGTTAAAAACTATTTGGAAACTCTCGACTCAAATGGAATTTGACTTTCAATCACAGATGGAAAGGAAAATACTCACGAATTGACACAATGGCACGGATTCTCTGACTGTTTTTGGAAAGTGGAATGGCGAGAATGTTTGTTGTGATTAGATTCAGATGTTTTTTTTGGAGAAAATGATTCGAAATATCATCGTTATGCGAGTTGTTTTGTTTTGAAAAAATGCAACAAATTGAGCCAGAATTTTCTCGAGCTCAACTTGTGCGTTCTTGTTTACTTACAGACTCAAATACTCATGCTTCAGATTCTTGCTGTCAATGGCAATGTCTTGCAGTCTGCAGATGATTCTCATTCTTGCTGTGGGCGTCTCAACCCATCCAAAAAAAATCTAAACAACAAAATTGAAAATCCACAATATTCGCACATCGCAAAAAGGTAATCCTGTCTGAAAAATAGATGAACGCTCCATGATCTTGACAGAAAGAATCCAGCTTCTCTGTTTACTACCATGCTGTATACAAACATCAATATGAAAAAGAAACAGTCTGAAAATATAATTTGGCTCTTTCAGACCTGCAAATGACACGGCCAAGAAAAACAAATTTGAAATCGCAGCGCAAAAATATGCTCCCGATCGTGACATTATCAATTAAATTCATCCTGCTGGATCAGAAGTATACTCCTTCGCGCACTACGGCATGAACAGTGTGTCCCCTGCGTGACTCGCCACAACTGTCAGACGTTGTTAGAATATGCCGTAAGTTCCATCCAACTTCCCGCAAGAGTTCGGATTTTGAGAGAATATATAGCGTTCCGGTATGAATTCACACTCATCCACAAACAAGTCGCTGTTTTGAAATTATTGCCAGACTTGTTTTGATACAACCTTCGAACGAATTCGAGTCGAAATCGCCACGCTTCCAAATTCCCGCACTTATTTTAAATTCGGCCCTCACGAAATAGTAGTGGCTCCTTGAGTCCTTCATTTTCGAAACCGATCCACAAAGATATGCCGGATCCTCGAGCACACAAATTGACACCCCCAAAAGGAAGCGCCTGGCTTCAAGCCTTGAACGACGCCATCTTGTCAGAGACAGGTAATACGAAGAAACTCAGCTCTCACGGTAGTATACAGCGACTGCCTCCAGATACACCCATTGCGGTCCGCGACTGCCTCCAGATACACCCATTGTGGTCCGCGACTGCCTCCAGATACACCCATTGTGGTCCGCGACTGCCTCCAGATACACCCATTGTGGTCCGCGACTGCCTCCAGATACACCCACTGCGGTCCGTTCATTCTTGATTCTTGTCACCTTTGAAACTGCTTAACTTCCCCATTGCCGATACTGCGCTGTCTGTCGCAAATATTTTTCGCTGCGCATCGAATTACTCTGGCTGCAACAAACGCTGCAAGAAATCCCGCACATGTCATCTGAAAAAACCGAACGAGATACAACTCTTCCGCCCTGATTGGCATCCACAACCATGAATTTCTCGCAAACACAACCTCTGAATCATGAACAGTGGAACACAAGAAGAATCATATAATTGCAAAGTTAAACTCACCTGAAGGCGCATTTCAAATTCAGTTTATATAAGTGCAATTTATACACGTTGGTGAACGAACGACCGAGGTCAACCCGCTCTGCATTTTCCTCATATTGACAGTCTCAGTCCTAGTCTGTCGCGTTATACGCTTTCTATTGCATTCTCACTCATAATCTTTCGGTCACTACGCTTTCTATTGCATTCTCACTCATAATCTTTCGGTCACTACGCTTTCTGTTGCATTTTCCCTCATATTATTTCACATACATTTTGCATTACATAACTGTTACGTCAACTACGATATCCTCATTATCTTTCATCGACTACGTTCTTTCTTTCACTCATTCATTTCATAAATTACGTCAACGACGATATCCTCATTATCTTTCATCGACTACGTCGACTACGATTCTCGTATCACTCAATACATCCACTATACAACGTCAACTACGATAAGTATAATCCCCAATTATCGAGATCATATTTCACAACAGTAACATAACTGGTAGCCTAGGCAACATAGAAACGTCGTTACCAAATCAGAATTCAGAATTTACTTTTTTTTCCTTTTTTCAACGACTAATAATGCCGAGCTTACTGTTTCTTTTTTTGTCGTTACCAACTCAACCACTTGCTTTCCTATATTTTTTATTTTTTTTTCAACGCCTAGCAATACCGATTTTTTTTTTTTTTTTTGTCGTTAACAACTGAGCTCCACGGCCCACTTGCTGCGAGAAGGTTGCAAGAAGTTTCAGAATATGACTAAAATCTGAATTTCAGAGCACTGCTCTGCGGTGCACTATTTGTCAGAGCACTGCTCTGCGGTGCACTGCGGCCTGGCCCTCTCGCCAACCTTGGGCGCCATAATCTGAGAATCCGATGGCGTGCGTCGCATCTGTAGTTATTTTTTGCGCATGTCAATCTATTTGTCAATTATACGCATTTCATTCTTTTCGTTCTCAGCAATAGTAGGACCTTACCACAGCATTTTTTTTTTTACAGTCAGAGAGAAGCAATTTTATTACAGCGGTATATCAAGAAATCGCTTTATTTACAGTCAGAGAGATGCAATTTTATTGCGGCATATCAACAGGTCTTCTTTAAATGTTTTACAACCGGAACCATTTTGTTACGGCATATCAACAAGTCACTTTACATATTTACAACCAGAGCCATTTTATTACGGCATATCAACAAATGCGAAGTCGTTTTATTTACAACCAGAGCCATTTTGTTACGGCATATCAACAAATGCGAAGTCGTTTCATTTGCATCCAGAAGCCATTTTATTTCGGCTTATCGCATCATAATCACAAACAGAAACGTTTTCACTAAGGCACTTTCAGGAATCAATATAATAGCAGCTTCATTGTAGTTTGTGCCAGATCTTGTGTGGCAATCGTATCTTGTAACTCATTTCTTCATTTCTCACTTGCGTTTCGTAATACCGTTTACATAATCTATTTTTAGCGTTGTCATTGCAACGAAATCGCTTTTAAAACAGTCGCATCGTATAGCTTTCTTCGTTTCTTTTCACATTAACGTATACACCATCATTTTTTAACCCCATTTTTATTCGTATATAGTGACCCCATCCCTGGCGACAACAGCCGTTGCCCGCGTTGTTGGTCCGTCTCTCCATAGTTATTGTGTCTGCACACCAACGACAGGGAATAGCGTAGCTGGTCACTATCTTGTGACTCTATCCCTGTGATTCTATCGGTACATCTGGCGTCAAGTTTTGCTGGTTGAGTTGTCAATTGACTCAATCAATGTCGAATAAGAAACAGTCGTACTGTTTTTTGAATATTGTAAATCTTTTCATAATAGACTGTAGTCTCATCATACAGCTCGTGAAATATTAGAAACGTCTTTCAATATCTTCTTCGTGAATTCAAGGGAATTTAGTCAGTACTTGAAGCAGAATTTATTTGGAGCAGAATCGTCGTACGTTGAAACAATTGCACGACAGAAAGCGAAAGCAATTGCTTTACGCAAGAAACGTTTTGGCATCAAGAAACCGATGCTGTTTAGAATCCCACTGAAAGGGATCGCCTTTTTATTCACCATGGAAATAGTGGCCCAGGTGGTCCTTTTGTTCACCATGGAAATAATGGCCCTTGCGCTTCTGTTCACCATGGAAATAATGGCCCTTGCGCTTCTGTTCACCATGGAAATAATGGCCCTTGGGCTTTTGTTCACCATGGAAATGGTCGTTTTTGATCACGATGCACGTGTCAAAATGGTAGCCCCTTTGATCACGATGGACGTGTCAAAAAGGTGGTTGTTTTTGATCACGATGCACGTGTCAAAATGGTAGCCCCTTTGATCACGATGGACGTGTCAAAAAGGTGGTTGTTTTTGATCACGATGGACGTGTCAAAAAGGTTGTAGCTTTTGATCACGATGGACGTGTCAAAAAGGTTGTAGCTTTTGATCACGATGGACGTGTCAAAAAGGTGGCTGCTTTTGATCACGATGGACGTATCAAAAAGGTGGTCGTTTTTGATCACGATGGACGTGTCAAAAAGGTGGCTGTTTTTGATCACGATGGACGTGTCAAAAAGGTGTTTGTTTTTGATCACGATGGACGTGTCAAAAAGGTGGCTGTTTTTGATCACGATGGACGTGTCAAAAAGGTGTTTGTTTTTGATCACGATGGACGTGTCAAAAAGGTGGCTGTTTTTGATCACGATGGACGTGTCAAAAAGGTGTTTGTTTTTGATCACGATGGACGTGTCAAAAAGGTGGCTGTTTTTGATCACGATGGACGTGTCAAAAAGGTGTTTGTTTTTGATCACGATGGACGTGTCAAAGAGGTGGTAGTTTTTGATCACGATGGACGTGCCAAAAAGGTGGTTGTTTTTGATCACGATGGACGTGCCAAAAAGGTGGTTGCTTTTGATCACGATGGACGTGCCAAAAAGGTGGCTGTTTTTGATCACGATGTGAGACGTGTCAAAAAGATGGTTGCTTTTGATCACGATGTGAGCAAAAGATTTAGCTCATCATTCATAGGGTACAATGCACCCACGAGATCATAGGGATTTTGACCCTTACCCCTTTCATATTAAACCTTACCCCTGGCTTTTATCCTTCTTTTTTTCTTTCTCCTTTGCACTGCAAATTGCAGACTTTCGCGCAGTGATTTATCTCGTAACAATGGAGATTGACATAGGTGGATTGACGTAATCCTTGGCTTGGAGGTCGTTGGTTTTGCTCACGATGGAAGTGTCACGAAGATGTTGCCTATTGCAGGAATACGAATGATCTATACTGCACGGCTGTTGTGACTGGCTACACTCCTCTCCTGTCTCACCAGACCTTACTCTTTTCGTCTTGTCTTTATTCTGGTGAGAAAATCAAACTCCTTCTCTTCTGCGTTTTATTGCTCTCGTGATTCCTTCTGATCATACTCTGAGTCTTCATGCGGGAACCTCCTCAGCAAACGTAGAAGGTGGTGCGGCCGTGGATTCTTTTTCGCTTTTACAATGTATCGCTGCAGCGCCTCCTCCAGTCCTTCCTCGCCAAACACTAGTCTAAGATGAGTCATAGACTCTCGCACCTGTGAGTTCATTTTTTTTCCCAATGCGATTTCAGCTTCTGTTATTGGATCAGCAGCCGCTTTGAAGGTTGAAACACTATCAGAGATATTGATCCCGCCCTGTCGAATCTCTTTCATTTTTCTCAACTTCGCTACAGTGATATCCGCAATGTCTAGATCTGTGACTGTCGACGGATCTTCTTTGCGTCTGGGCCGGTCCGGTAATAATGGGGTGTTCTTTGAACCATGCGACCTTGGCTGCTGCAAAGTGGCAGGTGAGTCGCCATTGTCCTGCAATGTTGAGCCGGACGCTGATTTTTGGCTGACCGGACTGCTTTCACTCGCGGTCGTGCTCCCGGTGGTAGCGCGGGGCCGGTCACTCAGGACATCCGCGGTCAGCATTGATCTCCTTCCAGACCTCCGTTTGAAAATTGCCCTCCGGCTTTCTCATCCCACAACGGAATACTGACAGGCTTGCGAATTCCGATGGACCTGCAATCCGCCAATCTCCATTGCCCACCGCTGTCCCACCATGAGCCTTCTCTTCACTCAGAGCCATCTTCATCTTCACGATTCAGCCTTTATTGCTGGGCTACCTTGTGAAGCTTAAGGTAATCTTTCAACCTAAAAGCCGAGACCTCGCCTGGAGGTACAACAAATGTGCGTAGCGTACTTTCAAGCATAGCCGTTCCGTTCCTGTTTCCGAAACTCACTACCGCATCGATGGACTCTTTAAGTTCTTCCTTGGAGATCCGTTGGAGCTTGGACTCTTGCTGCACAGCTTCGGACACCGCAGCGATTAAGCGCCACTCTTCTGACAAATTCTGCTTCTTCTTTTCCAAGTCAGCCACAATAGCTCCTGCAATTCGCTGATCCACCGTCGTCACTGTCCATTTATTGGGTCTGGTTGGCTCTTGTAATAAGAAGTTTCGGTCAGATTTGCGTGGTCTGATTGGCTCTTGCAATGAGAAGTTTAGCTCAGATAATGAGGGGGTGTTCTTTGAACCAGGAGAAGCCGACTCTGCAAACATCCCTTGCTCCTGCAAACTGGCAGGTGAGTCGCCAGTGTTCTGCAATGTTGAGGCGGACGCTGATTTTTGGTGTACCAGACTACTTTCACTCGCGGGCGTGCTCCCGGTGGAAGTGCGTGGCCGGTCAACTATCGGATTGGTCTTTGTCGCTTCAGATTTGCCTTTGTTTGCAAACCCAGCGGCTTGGATTCTTTTGATCATTGGGGTTCCGGTTTCAAAACTGTCTTGAGGTTTCTCGACTCCGTTTGAAATTGAGTTTGTTGTTCGACGTGGAGTGGACATGGGAGGCGTCCCTGTTGAGCCGAATGCTGATTGGGGGCTGGGTGAGCTACCTGTATTTTCACTCGCGGTCGTGCTCCCGGTGGCAATGCGTCGCCGACTCAGTAATGGTGACAGATCTGTAGTCGAATACTTGGTCAGATTGGTCTCTGTCGCTCCAGGTCTTTGCTCGTCTTCCGTTGCTTTGACATTGTTTTTCAGATTTTCAAGTTCTTCTTCGAATTGTCTTGCATCTGTAGTGACTGGGATCCAATTGTCGTCGAATGTACTTGTCTTGTTGAAGGCATCGAAGGTGGCATTTTGTGGCAGCCCTTTTTGTCTCTCAAAATCTTTGATGTTCTCGGGGACTGATTCGTACATCGGAAGCCCGGACTTGTCGTCCCACACGATGGATTGTGCAGACTTAGAATTTGTTTGGGTGTACAGGGCCGTGATGGTGGAGAAAATTTCCCGAGTCTCGAAGAGCTTCTCTTCGAATTTTCTTGCATCTGTAGTGACTGGGATCCAATTGTCGTCGAATGTGCTTGTCTTGTTGAAGGCATCGAAGGTGGCATTTTGTGGCAGCCCTTTTTGTCTCTCAAAATCTTTGATGTTCTCGGGGACTGATTCGTACATCGGAAGCCCGGACTCGTCGTCCCACACGATGGATTGTGCAGACTTAGAATTTGTTTGGGTATACAGGGCCGTGATGGTGGAGAAAATTTCCCGAGTCTCGAAGAGCTTCTCTTCGAATTTTCCTGCATCTGGCGTGACTGTGATCCCGTCTTCGTCCCACACAATGGTCTCGTTGAAGGCATCGAAGGTGGCATTTTTCCGCAACCCTTTTTTTTTCTCAAAGTCTTTGATTTTCTCGGGGAGCAAGTCATAGTCGGTCGGATGCGAGGTGTCCGGTTGCCACACAATGGCAGAGTTATTATTTGTGAAGGTATACAGGCTGGTGATGGTGGACAAAATTTTCAGCGTTTCGAGCTTTTCTTCGAATTTCTGCAAAAACCCACTCAGCTGAGAGTCCTCCAGTCTGTTTTCTGTTGAGTCTGTTGGAATTATCCGCTCGTATGCGCCGAGGGTGGCACATGATGATGGTGGCAGGCCGCGAAGATTTGTTGTCTCAAAATCTCTGATGTCCTTCGGGACATCTAACTGACAGCGGATCGACTTATAGTTGTCCTTTAAATATAGGGAACGCGATTTCCAGAATTTATGAACCGAAGACAAAAGAGCGGCAGCCTGGGCCTGGCCCTTAATGTCTGTAGTTTCAGGCTTCATGGCAGCAATCTTCACCCCAAATGATTGACGAGAAACCATCAACAAACCCAAGGCAACCAGACTAATGCTGTTGCTGTAGAAAAGGAAGCCCATTTTGGTTGCAGAATTGCTTTTGCGAATGACAACCTCAGAAAGATTTACAACACTATTGACGTCTCAACGAAAGCTGTCTCGCGAACCTGTCTTCGTAAATTAGTATTATAATGGAATTCACGACCGTCACCGACTGAGTGACTGTGGCGCTTAGTCTTAAGTCGGAAGCTTAGCGCAATGACTTTTGTTGTGTGGCCGAACAATGCCGAAGCTTTATCAGTCAATGGAAATTGCGTCAAATTGTGTTTCTACGCAACAGTAACACTAGGTTACAATCGGAATTTCAAATGGATTGTGTAGTTTTGGAATTTCCGTTGGTAATACTAATTCAAAGACAATTCGCAAAGAATGTCGCGATATAATCCTCTGGCTGTTGAAATTTGAAGCGTAAAAATTAGGAATTTGTCATTAATTTCTTTCTGGAGAAAAAGAAGCGCTATTTGTTTTTTGAAAAAAATTGAAAATTATTGAGCTCATCTTGTGCAATCTTGTGTCTCTCTCGCTGTCTGACTGAGTAGTTCGACTTGCAGATCTGATTCTTGCTGTGGGCGTCTGAACCCATCCGAAAAAATGTAAGCAACAAATTCCATTCGCAAATCGCAAAAAATAATCTTGTCTGTACAATAAATGCGCGGGGTGCATGATCTTGTCAGAACGGATCCAGCTAATATTCTGAATCTGTATACCGCGTTATATACAAACATCAATGAGAAAAAGAATCCACTGCTTGAAGCTGACAAGCCGCTTCGTGGCATCGCAAATTTGAAATCGCAACGCAAAAATGTGCTCCCGATCGTAACATCAATTCAATTCGTCCTGCTGAATCAGCAATATACTCCTTCACGCACTACCTACGCTTTAAATGTGCTGTCTACATGACATGGCAGATATTGTAAGGATGTGCAATAACCAATAAGAATCATGATAAGAATGCAAGATCCATGAATAGTATCTCGCTCAACTAAGCTTCAGCTTTCGCAATCTATTTCGCTCGATCCAACCTCCCGCAAGAATTCGGATTTTGACGTAATAGATAGCGTTCCGGTATGAATTCGCAATCATCCACAACTGAGTCGCTTTTTTCAAATTATTGCGAGACTTTTGGCCGAGTCTTCGATTCGAATTCCTTCGAACAAATTCGCACCGAAATCCCCACGCTTCCAAGTTCCCGTAATGATTTTGGCGTCTCACGAAATAGCAATGGCTCCTTCATTTGCGAAACTTCTCCACAACGAAAGCGTGCGCACTGTTGGTAAATCGTGGAACAACTGGAAGGCGTCGATCTCAATTGAGCCCTTAAGTTAACGCAAGGATTATGACATTCACCGCCACGCTTCCAAGTTCCCGTACTCATTTTCGCATCTCACGAAATAGCACTGGCTCCTTCATTCGCGGAACGTATCCACAACGAAACGAAATTCGCTTCGCCTGGACACTTTTCCAAAACGAGTCAATCTTAGACTTCTTTTTTTCTCCACCATCAGCAACAGATCAACCGAAAAGCAACGAAATCAAAAAACTCATGACACACTGAGTCTCAAAAACCAACGACGATCATAACTGACATTAAGGATCAGCAACCCCAGACTCGTTCTCAAAATTGCAGTAATAGAACTCAAAAACTGAATTGATCAAACTCGGAGCGCCTTGCTCGTTGAGACCGCTTCTTGTAGAATCGAAAACGGTTCTCCATGAGAACGGTTTTCCATGAGAGCGGTTCTCCATGAGCACGGTTCTCCTAACCCTGAGAATACAACGCATCATACAGTCGCGGACTCACAATAATTTCCGTCACAAGAAGGATTCACATAAAAATCTCTCACAGAACACTCAAAAAACCTTCTCCCAAAGAACACTGTCACTTCTGCCTTCAGGACTTCACCACTTTTTTCTTCCTCCAACTCATGACTTCATGACCGTGAATCATGGACTGTTACCTATACGATTGAAATTGACCCGCTTAAAGCCGGTCTTTCACTGAGTGACCCACTACTCATACAACATTGCAACCAACTCATGTGCGTTCGCCACCAACTCATGTGCCTTCGCCACCAACTCATGTGGCTTTGTCACCAACTCATATGACTTTTTCATCAACTGTTACTGTCACAGCTGGACAACTAAACTTCGACTCGACTCCTGCGACGCGTCACCATGCATATCATTGGTGACCCACTGTCACTGGTCACACCTGCGAAACCACAACCCACGGCAAAACACCTCTCGAGTTTACCGTTTGCCACTATATTTCTGAGTTTCGTATCTAATCCTACTACCTAGGCTTTCACGACTCGCCTCACATCAAATTTCATTGACATGCTCACTCATCTAAACTAAACTAGCCCTGCACGGGGTCAAACTAACACTTTTTTGCTAAGCCAGCCCTTTTACTAAACCAACCCTATAGCTACACTACTTAACCCTATAACGAAACCAACCCTGTAGCTAAACTCGCTCTGTGAGACACGGCTCAGAGAATGCGACCGCTTCAATATAACCACTTCAGTATATTGCGATGCGCAACTGCTTTTAATTATATCGCTTTTATTTTGAATAAGAAACCGTCTGCCTGTTGTCCGTCACTTCTAAACTACAGTAACAGCCACTCTCTGTCACTGGCCTGAACGGTACGGCGTACCCAATGACGAATCATTGAAGTCGACTCTGAGTGTCTTGGTCAACATTGTTCGTGTCGTTTCGTTCAACGTTGTTCGTGTCTTGGTCAACATTGGCAATAAGGGTCAACAAACACGACGCATAGAATTGGTCAACAACCACAATACGTTTAGAATCTCATTTGGTCAAGAGCCACCTACTGATATCCGTCTTTCACCTTGACTGACTCACTGTGACTACCTGCCTGACTCAGACATTGTCGGAGTCATTTCCAATGAAAAAGCAACTTCTTTCACGTCATTTCCGATTTCTCAACTGTCTGGCGTCACGTCTAAAGCGACTTGCGTCACATCTAAAGCGACTTCTGGCGTCACATCTAAAACGACTTCTTTCTCAGACTCTAAAACGACCTGCGTTTCGAAATCGAAATCCCGAATAGCTTACGGATGATTATACCATCCTCCTTGACACGAAACGAATCGAATGCTTATACCGCCCTCCGTGACACGGAACAAATCGAAGAAATAGAGACTCTCCCCTTAGTCTTAAACCTTCCCCATATTCTGAAACCTTCTCCATAGTTTGAAACTTTTCTCACAGAGTTTTCGCTTGGAAACACAGAGCTTTATGTTTTGAAACTGTTTGTAATTTTCGCTTTGAAACATAGAACTTTCTGCTTTGAAACATAGACCTTCAAGAATGCTGGAACTTAACGTATAATCTTGGCTGAAATATGGAGGCTAGCCTATACAATTCGCACTGCGATCGTATACATATTTTTTTGAAAGATGCACATGAGAAACATCTCGACCATTCATTTGTTACGATTTCGTCTTCATTGTGACTTCTCCACTGTGTCTTCGTCTATCGAATCTACGACATCCATTCATCGTGCACTTCTGCAGTTAAGTTTTTTGTGAGGGACTGGATTTACCTGAAATAATTTTAGAAATTGCTCCTCAACTTGTCCTGTGGCGTCACAGTGCTGAATTTTTTATCCGCGGACTTACCAAGTTGCCGCTTTCTCCACCGCCGATCGTCTTTGACAGCTGTTTGCTCCACCGTCAATTGTCTTTGACAATTGTCTTTGACATTTCCTCGAGTACTACTGCTTCGAGGACACCCACCTGTGATACAGAAGTGCGCATCAAAAACGATGCTACAACTGCTGATCACTGTGTAACTGTGCGACATCTCAACCATCTCATGTGTTCACAGCACTTAGAGGGTCACTTCTTCAGTATTTTCTGCTACAGCCGCGGACTTAGTACTTGTTACCGCAGAGGCTTCCGTCTCCAAACCAGCTTTGTGGGTTGCCGCACTACTATCGTCTTTCGTGGTCTGCTCAGCCAGTCGCAGATGTGGCGCGGTGTCTTTCTCGTCGCCAGTGCGTCTTCTTCTCCGCGGATCTCTGAGGAGAGCTGCAACAATCTGTGCCCCAAAGGCCTCTTCTGCAACAACAGCCTGCTCTGCGTTTTCGATTTCTTCAACGTCTTGAGTCGCCTTGTTTATAATGGCGCTCTTCAGTGCTTCCATTTGCGAAAGCCTCTGACGCAAGAGAGGCGCTCCCGTTATTGACATAGAATCAGATCCCATGCCTTTTGACTCCTCAGGGATCGGGATCGTGAGCATCAAGCCGCCTTTTGCCGTCGTGAGAGTCACTGCCTCAGTCGCCAGGACTGTTGCCATCGCCTTTTTCTGCATCTTGTCGATCGTGGTTGGGAGGTTTTGGAGGTTGGTTGGAGCGAGGAGCCAGTCGTGGGAAGGGGTGCTGGATGATTGGAATCGTTAGCGGTTGGGAAGACTTGTTTCTGAGGTTGGGAAGACTTGTTGCTGATCGAAACACTGCCACACTGTGTAGCTGGGACACAGACGCGGTTGACTGTTAATACTTCAGTTTAGAAAGCTGACTGTACTCGGAAACAGATTGACTTTGTTTTTGACAATCGAGACGAATTGCAGTTAAGAAATTCCCTATTGGATTTCATTTGTGTCGCGAATGATAATTTTGGATTGAATTTTTTTTGAGAAAATAACTATTACTCAAGGGATTCGCAGAATCATTCTTGGCATTACGCATTCAGTCACATTCTTGCAAAAAATTCTAACGCGGTCTGAATCAATCTTGTCGGTGAAGATACATCACTGTCATCTCGCAAAAATACTATCGCAAAAATCGCAAAGAAGACCAGTCCAAGAATCAAAAGTCTGTAGCTCCAAGCTCAACCATATTCTGACTCAGATTGACACTTCATGGCAACGACACGTCAATATATGACGTCTTCACAACGCAAAAACGCAACGCAAATACATGCCACGAATGACCAGTTTCCGACTCTCATACGCCAATCGTAAAGCAATCCATGAGGGCCAAAAACAATAGCGGTAACGCTCTGACCTGGAACATATTTGCAGTCTCTGTCACTGCAATCGCTCTGGAACTCATAGACTCATCCATTACAGTAACGCTTCCAATTGTAAAACCTTCAAATCGTAATGCTGTCGAAAATTCACTCACAGAAAGGAAAATAGAATGCAAACGCGTCGACTTCCCGCACTCTTGACAAAATCCAAGCACAGGTCGTTCCGTTCCTTCAAAAAATCCATGAATCCACAGTTTTTGGCGCGGAATTTGAAATTTCAAATTTCAAAGACATTCAGAAACGAACACAAACACCATGGAGTTTCGTCGGCTTTCGAATAAGACTACGTTGGAAACGAATTTGAGACACACATACATACACACGCCTTTCTGCTTCATGGTCGACATACAGCTTCCATGAACGAAATACAGCTTAAATTTCACTATCTTAGCTCGATCATCATCTGAATCGTCAGAATTTCAATCATCGCTCGCTACTCTTTTTCATGACTCCCTATTTTCTGTCATGAAGCTCCCGCAACTTGTTCCATTCCGTGTACGTGACGCCATCTGTTGCCATGGATAGCATTGGAATGATTACACCGGGAAAAAAACCGTGTATAAAAGTGTTGAGTGATTTTTGCTCAAGCCAGGGGGTCGGCGAGAAATGCATTCGACATGTGTAGACCACTAAACCAATAATCGTCGCGATCATGACGATGATTCCGAAACATAAAGACATATAGAAACCGCACGAAAATTTCTTGTGCAGATCTGGCGGTAGCAGGAATTTCTTGTGGAGATCTGGCGGTAGCAGGGGCTTTTTAGACTTCTTGTTGTTGAGATGTTGTGGCGATTTTATTGGAATCTGTTCAAGTTTATCTGCCAATAGCGATTCCTGTTCTTTTGGCCACACATCACTTTGCTCAACTTGAAATTTATGTTCGCTCTGTTCAGTAACCTCACTCTTATTTTCGCCCCGCTGAGGTGTATTTCGTTGTCCCTGTTCCAGAAGCTCTGACGGATGCTGCGAATGAGAAAATGCATTTAGGTTAGACACTCCCTGCACCTGTCCCTGCACGTGCTCTCCCCACTCCTTGATTATCTTCTCCACAACCCCAAGAACGTTCCCCATCATCATTTGTCCCATGATAGAAAGACAACGGACGGCGAAGAAAATAACCGGAAAAATAACAGAATTCGCTGTGTAGAAGATCGGTCCAGGTCCTGATGGGCCGCCACCTGATGTAGTGACAGTAGCCGAACCGCCTGCAGAACTTGAAGTCACTGCTCCACCACATACGATATGTAGAAAGATGAGAATTGCAAAAATCAGATTGCCAAAAATTGAGACCGCCATTGTTCCGTGGCTCAAATTCGCCATACTCCGCAGAAGCCTCTCAGACTCATGCAAAAATCTCGCAGATTGAGATTCTTGCTTTTTTGATTGCAACTGCTGGATGAAGTCATAATGATAATGCGAGCGCCGATTTGAATAATTTGAATTCTCGCTAGCTTCAAGCGTGGTGACCTGTTCCTTGGCTTTGTGATTCGAATAGGGAATCGTGTTGGGTCTTCCATTATTCGCACAATGCGAAATCACAATGCTGTAACTCTCATTCTGAATCAGCTGAAAATCCTGGGGCGGGAGATAACCGTAACACTCGTTGGCCGCGGGATCCCTCAGAAACTTCTGCCGAGTTGGCGCCGGAAAAATGCCGGGAGGAGCAATACTGAGCGTATCTCCTCGTGGAGGAATAGAGTCTACGCCGTATGGAGGAGGAGGAGGAGGAGGAGAAACTCCATATGAAGGGGGAGGAGGAGAAACTCCATATGAAATGGAAAGAGAAGGAGAAGGAAAAAAAACTGAAGGATATTCTACGCCGTAATTTTGACTACCGATAGCACCAGGACCGACACTCAAAGGAATCTGACCGCCGACACTTTGAGGACCGACTCCACATCCGCCATAATATGGAGGACGCATATCAGGACGAAGATACATCATCACAGCCATCAATTATCTGTCATCTGACAATCGATCGCACGACTACTTATTGGCGCAACATCAGATAACAAGTCTCTTGACAGATTCAGAAGAATGTTTCAGATCGCATTTCCACCGACATATGATTCCAATCATTGACCAACACATGACTGCATCCCAAAAAGCAGATCAATACCCAACCCAAAAAAGAAAACCAAGACCCAGCTTTGCCAGGAAAAGTTCACACGGCAGAAAGGAAAAACAATCATTGGCTCAAAAAAGTCGAAAAGTTAAACTCTGAACACGCAGAATCATGGCGCAAAGAAGAACAATTGTCAAACTTGAAAATCGATACTCGAATCATTTAAAAGATGATGTGACAGAGCCACAACTGGCAGACTTGCCGCATAATCATTCACTAATGGTTTTCGTAGTGCATACTTAATCACACTTTTTGCCCTCGCTCCTAGGCTTACTTGGTGCACGTACTCATAGTTTTGGTGGTATACTTACCCACTTGATTTCGTTTTTCGAAATCAACAGGCATACTGGCCTTGACTTTACAGACTTCCTACAATCACAGCCTAATTGACTTCGTAAAAACAGCCACTTCGCCTAGCTAGACTTTGTAAGTACCAACAGCCGCACTTCGAGCGCAATTGATGGACACACTTATCCTTCCCAAATGTGACATCAGTCACTCGACTCTGCATTAAACATTACGCTCCGACTCCCGTCCCACCGTTGATTTTGTGGCACGTCGGATATCACGGTGGTGACGGCATCTACTATTCTACCGCCATCTGCTCTACTTTCTTCAAAGTCTTTACCATCTTCAACGTCATCATCGTCAAAGCTCCTGCTGGGATCCCTAGTTTGGCTCAAGATCACTACCTTTGTTAGGTTCTCGGTCTTTGCTTTCTTTTCTTCGTTCTGTCCTTCGTTTTGTGTCTTTTCTAAGCCTTTTTGTGTCTGTTTTAAATCTTGACTATTTGCTGTATGATCTTCTCGACTATCTTCTGTACTCTTTCCGTTTCTCTGATGACTCTCTCCTGTGCTATGCGCAGCGTTTGCAGTTCTGGAATTACTATTCCCATTTCGTCCATTTCCGTGCGTCTGTACAACAACAGAATTTAAGTTCACTTCAGGACTCTTTCCGACTTCAGGCCTCGACTTCAAGGCATCACGATTCTCCTTCAAAAACTCGTCAATCTCCGCTCGCAATTCTTCTTCCTCCTTCCGAAACGTGTCCCACCAACAGCGGGAGGTTAACGCCAAGGCTATCATCACCCCTGCGAGTAACACACGGACAACCGTGATAGTCACCACATTCTGCGACTCTCTAGACTGGCCCTGCATCAACGTCGCGCATTGCACACCAGCGAAAATAATCGAAAATATTGCAAATCCAACGCCCAGCCAGTGATAGGTGTTGAGACTACTTTGCCTTTGCACTCTCATCGCTTTTCTGTGCGAATTTAATGGAGATCTGTCCCCCGGCGCTACCAGATGCTGTGTTTCCTCAGCTGCTTCTCTCACTTCTCTCCTCGCCACGTTTCGACCTTTTTCAATATCATCATTTTCTTCTTTATCCTGTTCATACAAAGTGTCCTCCTCCCCCTCCGTACCGGCACCAAAACAATGTCCAACTCTTTCCTTCAACAGCCATTTCCTCTCGCCCTGTATACCTGTCATCACAACAATGTTGGAAAAAATTAATCCCACCACCGATATAACTTGCGCGCCAGTATGAATAAACTGCATACCTTCTCCGCTGAAGAGCACTGAGGACATCCAGAAGAGAAGAGCAAAAGTCCAATGTGAGAGTAGAATCGTGGAAACGAAAGCTCCAATTGCGTAATTATATGACTTTGACAAATGATCATCGCAAACCGAGACAAGTTCGCTTTGCAGGTTCCTGAGCTCGTCGTTGAGTTTTTTGTTCACTGTCTTGTTTACTGTCGTCACTTGTGCTGTTGTTGTTGGACCATTTGCGCCGTGAGTTACCGTGTTTAGAATAGTGCTGCCATGAGATGTGGCGTAATCATAGGTGGTTTGAGTGCCCCCTTTTTCACCGCCGCGGCCAGGGCCTGCTCCTCCTGACCGCCTGCTCCTCTCCGACCTCGGGACGACATTGGGATTCACTTCTTCCACCGGGTCAAAACCCGGGTCAAAACGGACACTGTGTGTATCAGATCCGAGGGGATTGTCAGACTTAAGATCGTCGTCGGTCAGAGTTTTTTTAGAAGCAGTATCTGTTTGAGTTTCTTTAGAAACTGTGACGGCTTTGGAAACAGCTAGTACAGGTCTTTCTTCTTCTTTCCGCCTTTCAATATCCGTTTGAATCTCTTTGGAAACTGTGACAACTTCTTTCCGCCTTTCTAATTCGGTTTTTTCTTCTGTCACCAATTGTGATTGTTCTATAGGTGCTCGTGGTTGTTCTATGGGTGGCGCTTGTCCGACCGGACTCTGACTCTCATCAGAATTCCTAGCATCATCCTCATCTGAATTCCTGGTGCTTTGTCCATCTGACCCTACAATATACCCCTCAGCCCTATTCTGTTCAATAACATCCCTGTTGTCTTCGATGACGCGATCTACTTTCGCCCCGATGTAAGCGATCATATTCATCACTTCCTCTACTGTGGGGGTATAAGTTTCTTCGGCCATGATAGCTTCTCCGTGCGCTCCATCCCCGTAATACTCCTCGTACGCTTCATTACCATTTAGATTATCGCCATGATTTTGTTGATGATGGGGCTCGAAATGAATATCGTTTTCATCGCAAGCAGGCTCTTGAATGTCCTCGACAACAGGCTGAGGGCGTGCACTCAACGCTGTTTTGGGCTGCCTATTGGCAGCCTCGGGGGCACGGCCCATCATGATTGCGGCGATATTCAGACTCATTTTGTGATGAATGTGCTTTCTCTTTTGCAATGATTTGCAGAAATGGAAGGCACTTAACCAATACCTAAGTCACTTGTAAATCACTCGCAGCCACAATGATTAGCGATTACTAACTGCAGCAGGATCTGACTATCGTGCGACCATCGTGAGATCAGGAGTGAGAATATCGTGAAATACCGAGTGAAACTATCGTGAGATCACAAGTGGGAGTCAGACTATCGCGAGACCAAAAGGAAGTGGCACTGCCACACTGGAATTCAAAATTGACAGAATGGATTGAAGTTTTGTAGGTACTTACGGGATTGGTAATTTCGTGGACGTCACAATATCTTGGATTCTGGTGTGCATTGCCATTGTGAAAACGAAATTATTGCTCCAGCATGCCGTATGTGATTATGACGAAATCATTACGTTCTGAAAAATCCACGCAAATAGAGACGAAAACCCTTGCAGAATGTACCTGATTCTTGTGCAGAAAAATACGTCCCAACTCTCTCAAACGAAAATCTCTCTCAAATATCCACTCGCTCAAACGAAAAATCTCCACACTCTTAAACGAAATTTCCTCGAAAAAAAATCTACTTGCTCTGTCACTGTGCTTTAGCCTTTGCAAGAACACGCCGAGTTGAGTTCTGAGTTCTGCAATAGACATTTCGATATCATCAGACTCATATAAGTCAGATTGTTCTCGCGTCCGAGCGAATCATTATTCATATACACCGCCACCGGTTCAGTCGACCTACTCACACACATGCAACCCTGCTTTTACAATGGCTGTTGGAACCAATAGATTTATTTCCAAATCATCATGACCAATTCTCATTCTACAAATTGTTGATTGCAATCCGCATGCCGATTCACGTGTCAGCCCTATTTTTAGCCGATTCACATGACATGTCAGCCCTATTCGAGGCCTATTTTTAAGCCTTTTCACTGTGAATTTCACATGACATGGCTGCGCATTCTGCTCCAGAAATGGAGCTGAAAAAACAAATTTGCGCGATAACGATACTGAAAATCATATGGATGATCCTCCTGAAATCCAAGCCAAAACCTTCTGGCGTCTACCACGATTTCGAATTTACGTTCGCTTGTCTGAAAACAATACACATTTGGCAAATGCACTTAATTCAACTCGATCCAATTCTAGAGTGATACTATGAAACTACTTGCCCTTGCTGCTAGGTTGAACTTGAAACGTTTAAAAATCGAATGGAAATCGGAATACTTGCAGACATGCTAATTTATTGTTGACACATCCTTGAAACCTGAATCGTAATTGAAATTCCGTTTCTAAAAAAATACTGAGATTAGTGATCCAGACGCAGGACCTCATTGCTATATACAATGAGGACCTACATACCTACTTGGATTCCTTCTCAACGTTGCTGAACGGTCAGCTTAACTTCCTCCTTTAATATCAACGTGTTGCTTCTGTATGAATGTTCCCTCCTCCTATAAAAAATTTCATCTTTGACAGTGTGACGCTTGGTGACGATATACTGCCGGGCGAGTCACAATGTGGACTCCCTGGCGAGTCACAATGTGCCGATGCATCCGCAACCAACAATTCGGACTCCCAAGGATCTTCCGAGTTCAGACGTCTTGACGCGTTTCCCGACGATCCATCCGCCGTCTTTGTCGATCCTGGACCTATCCCTTGCAAATCCAATTTCGATTCCATCGCCTTCTGAGTCTCTGGCGAGTTCCCTGGCGAAGAGTTCCCCGGTGATGAATTCCCCAGCGACGAGTTCTCCACAGATCGAAAACATGGAGTCTCAAGATTATCGTCAAACGGGTTGATTTTCAAGTCAGAAAGTTCAGAAACAGAATCCAGATTCAGCCCGGATAACTCGGAACAAACCGAAAGCGTATCTCGTTGTAGGCTCAGCTGTAACGTATCTCTGTTGTGCGCGTTTATCGATCCTTCACTTGACATAGTACTGTCATTATCTTGCGCATTATCTTGTATGGCATCTGGTATCGACGATTCCGGAATTGACGACGTGAGACGCTGAGATCCTTGATAGGACATGGTGAAGCCCGGTGAGGACAGGCGATACGGACACTGAGAGCCGCGCGGTGATGACATGCAGAGCTCCGAGGTCATTTGTTCGGATGTCACGCGGTATTGTGATTCTGATGATAGATTTCCATCCGTCATCCAAGAGTCGAGGGTACGAAACGCGTAGCCGCGAACGGTTGTCCGTCCTGTGCCGCCGCGAATTCCTGTGCCGCTGCGAATTGGGGCGTAGTCTGATCCTCTGTGTCGGTGAGAGCCGTATTTGTGAGAACCCACTCTGCAGGACTCGGATAGACGGGAATAAACTGGGGAAGGTCGGCGGTATTGGATGTGAATGGGATTGGCGTCTTCTGTCGCTTTCGACACATCGTTTCCAGCACAGTTGCTACCGACCAACACCTTGCCATCAGGATCTCGGATAACGATTTGGCCTGGGAATTTTATTGCCACTGTCACAGGTGTTGAGATTCTTGCTTCGCCTTGGACCTCAGACTCCTCAATGAGGTTGTCTTCTCTGAGTCTTTCCACATGACACTGGGTTGATGTCACTTCGGTTGATATCTCTGGGTAAGCAGAGACTTCCGATCTCGTCGGAGATGTGACTGTCGCCGAACTTGTCTGATGCGACGTCATATTTGAATTCGTGTTCGATCCCACATTTGAGTGCCTGTTCTGCAAATTGTCCATTGCCGACATCGAACCTCGAGACCGGCGAACCGCGCAGAACAAGACTATGAAGAAGATAACGAAAGCAGGAGCAACAAAGACAGGAAATATCCAAGTTCGCGATGGATGGGCTCGCGGTTTTCTAGACTGCTTTCGGGGAATAATTCCCGGAATTGTCTTTGACTCAGAATCTGGCGGACCAGAAATTGCGTTAGGAAGAGCAGTGTGACTTTTGAAATTGGTGACTGCTGAGCTGGCATTTTCAGGCTTCCGATTTCCGTTAGCCTGAGCGTCACTGTGTGCATGATCTTCCACGTCAATGTAGTTGAAGAGAGCATTGTTAGAAGGAAGTACATGGACGCCTTTTGTTGTGGCATTATCATCATTGACAGCATCCTCGGAAATAACATTTCCAGAAGCCTCTGACTTTGGCTCTGACTGTTTCTTAGATGTCCCTGTAATGAACCCAACGAGCCCACTTATCCCAGCCATGACTCCAGCTCCTAAGGTCGCGATGCCTGCAGGGAGGAACTTGGCAACTAGGGACTTTTTTTTCGATTCTGACTTCTTTGGGGATTCTGATGTTGTTTCTGTTTCGGTCTCTCCATCTATGCCGGCTGCTAGGCCCGTTTCTGCTTCGATTGTTGGTTCGGTTGGTACTTCCGTTTCTGCTTCGACTGTTGGTTCGGTTGGTACTTCCGTTTCGGCCGCGCCGTCAGTTTCCTCCGTGACTGCTGCAAATGCCGCGACTTCTGTCAGCTCTTTCTCCATCTTGTTTTTTTCTGTGGCACTTGTTTCTGCAGCATTTGATTCTGGATCGTGTGCTGGCACCGCATTTGTTTCCAATGCGTTCGCCGTCGGTTCAACAACATCTGTTTTCACCCTGGTTGTTTCTGATGGGGTTACTTCCATCACAACTGTTGCCCCGCCATTTGGGTCTGCAGCTGGGTCTGCCCTGTTTGAGTCGGCTGGTTTGGATTCTACCAATTCTGTTTCCACCACGATTGTATCTTCTTCTTCTTCTTCTGGGTCCTTTGTATTTTCTTCTTCTATATTTCGCGAGCCGTTTTCGTTCATACCCGTTTCAGCTGAATTTGGAGTCGAGCCACTTGAGTCGTTTGGCGTGAAACCAGCGTCATTAAAGGTATTCGGGGAATTGTTTCTCCCTTCATTAACAAACAACTGTTTGCGTACGCCATTGAGATCTGCCTTTGAAGGGGTAACGGGTCGAGTGGGAGATGTTATTCGTGTGATTTGTGTGGAAGACGCTGGCGAAGGGTCTGGCGAACGAATGGCCACTGTTGGCGAACTTAAAGGAGACGTAATTGACGCACGGGAAGGTGACGCCTCGCGTCCACTCCATTCCGATTCTTGCGCTGCTGATTCTTGCTGCTGCGATGCACTTCTTCGAGCAAAAACTCTTCTTCTTGGAACAACAGGCGAGTTCGTCTCCACCACCTGCGCTTGCTCTTCATTATCCGACGAAGCTTCATTATTCGACGAAAATTCATTATCCGGTGAGAGTTTATCCACCTCACAATCATCCTCAGTCTCTTTGTCAGAATACTGAAAATCGTTTTGCGCAAAAACCAAGCCGAAATCGGTCCCCGTAATGTCAGAACTTACTTCCGTGTCAGTTTTTGACCCGTCTTTCTCTGTTTGTGAACGTTTATTCGACGGATTTGAGTACATTTCCGACCTTGGTGATCGTTCTTCCCCCATTCCTAAAAGTCCGAGCACGTTTGTCAGCGGCGGTGCGAGAGGGACGTGTTGCGGAATCGTTTGCATGGCTGCGGTGTACTCTTCCGGGACATTCTTTCGACTGTTTTTGTCCTTGTTGTTGACAAGTCCCCAATTTTCCGCAAGAGTCTGATAGAAGTCTTTGTCATGGGAGGCGTCGTGCCTGCTATCCAGTTGAATCAGGGCACTTGGAGATAGCCCTGCAAGTGGACTCTTCATAGCTGACGTTACCATTGGCAATAACGCTTCAGCTAGGAACCGCGAATAGACTTGCCCATTGAGAAAGATAGTGACTGTCCGATTTGAACTGTCGCGCCAGGTCGCGGTTATCATGTGTTCAAGGTACCAAATTTCTGAAACTTCTACCGATGGATCTCTGACCACCCGAATCATGTGACTCTCCGTCTCACCTCCCTTCTGCATCCATATTTCGACCTCACGACGTCCCCTGTTGTCAGTCTTCATTTCGATTTCTATCTTCTCATTCCGCTTTTGACCGTTTGTTACAAACTCCTTGATCAGATGTCTGATGTGGTATGCTGTGTGGATCAACCCACGGCCGCCGCCACTGCGATCCCAGGGGGCAAGCTGTTGAAGATCATTTTCGTAATTGGCGGATTTCAACATATCCTTCAGGAAACCAGGAATCAACAGGCTATCCACTGCAAGCAACGTAGTGTCGATGCTGTCAATGTCGCGCGTGTTGTGGTGATGACGACCCAATCTATCAATCCTTGCCATGGATTGCCGATCCTTCGTAGAAACAAAACTCGAACGGTTTTGAGAGGGTATACAGTCGCTTGTTGACGAGTCCAATGCGATTTCTGTTGCGCATACAGTCATTCCATAGCCGATAAAATCCGTGAAACCCATTGGGAGCGCGTGCTCGTTGGAAGAAGATCGGAGAGCTGTTTGTGCTTCACTTGGATCATGGCCCGCATCGTAAGAAATTTCATATCGTGTTATTTTTGCTGACATTTGTTCGGAGTTCACAACATTGGGTGAATTTTGGGTGATAATCTTGACCTTCATGGTGTATGGGTGAAAATCCGTATATCGATGCTGTTCGGGAGATGTGAATATTTGGAGAATGATTTCGGTTTCGAGATCTGTGTCGGCGAGTCTTACACTTGGGGACTCGAGTTGAGCGATACTGAAACTCGAAGACTCTTTTCGTCGGATCAGAACTTTATCTTCGTGATTTTGATTTGATACATATCCGTTCACGCCATACTTCAGTTGCTGTATCTTTTTTTCTACTATTTTACCAAGATGGCGCGCAAACTTCTTGGCCGCAAATTTTGCGTCGTTACCGGTTTTGAAGAATTCTGCTTTGTCGTTTTCTTTAGAAAATGCAGGTTCTGCCGCGACATCAGCTGTCGGGTTCTTGAACATCTCCACGATCTTCAATACCGTCTCGAATGTGTTTATCATCAACAAGCGAGTCCCGTCTTTCCGCGGAACCCGATCGTTTTCTGTGTATTTTCTGCCGAAGTTTCCGTGTGATGTGTGTTCCCCTCCGACAGGTGCCGCAGCTTTATCATTGGCCCCCAATCGCAACAGAAGTTTCCTCGTTTCTTTGCGGGGAATTTGAAGCCCGTCTTCCTGTTTGGCAGCCGGGCTTGCAATAGGTTTGTGCGTCGCAACAACATCCGGAAACGTTTTCTGGACGAGTTGTTGTAGATTTTGGAGGCTTGTTGATGACTCGTCAGAGACAAGAGGAGCGGAAGAACCCAGGATGGGATCAAACGTTCTGAACCTTGGGTAAATCACGTCGACCAGCGTTGGAAACGCTTCCCCCGGAACACTTTGGCTGATTCCGTACGTTTCGGACGTTTGAGTTTCCTCCTCCGGAACACTCTGGCTGACCATTCGGTACGTTTCGGACAATGATCGGCCCAATACGGGCAGTCGGTCCAACCTGGATTCGGAAAGGCGTTTCATTTTCTCGTACTTTGTCGCCAAGAAGTCGTTCTCGTAACTTGTCTCCGAATCCGAATAATCTGACGAAACTGCAACAGCACCGATCATCTGACCGAGGCTGAGCAGACTTGTCAGATTTGAAATATGAAGAAGAGTCGTCATGTCTCAATACCGATACAGGGACCACGACAACACTGCTTGTGACTCAGACAATAATTATCAGCGGCGTGATTCAGAACAATTTCAAAATTATGGATCAAATATTTTAATCTTACTCAACTCAACTCAAGGCAGGAATATAACTTCTTTTCCAAATACTTAAAACTTCACTTAAACTGATACTGAAACGATTCGCATACATAATGATACTGAACAACTGACTTTCTTAATCTATCAATTACATAACTCCAAAAACATTTCTTCGGACCTTGCATGTATAACTCGTTTAGTACATTTCAAATTCAAGGTAGATGAATAATATAGTGCCGTCTTCACAACCGGCAGCAAACGAGAACAATCAATATATGCAGTAGTTTCGTTTGGACAGTGTAAAAACCGCAAAAATCACCGAAAACCCGGAAAAGTCTGGCAGATCAGTCGCGCGCCTTGCACCAGTTCAACTGGTGCATATCTCGCGGCGCTCTAGTAAATGGCCAAAGCGTCGCGGTTTTTCTCCAAAAATCGCGTCACCATCCAAACTGCGACACATTGCAGGCCGTCTGTGCGAGTTCCAGGGACAGCGAAAACGATCAAGAAACATGCTGCAGGTCTAGTATCTGGGCGACGAATTTCAGT
>Ga0099797_100168_pt1 | contig 42313 bp, 24 predicted proteins | sample Uncmet_Sort48C_1_FD_89871 | JGI IMG/M metagenome (GOLD analysis project Ga0099797, IMG submission 89871) | Marine eukaryotic communities from CALCOFI LINE 67, Pacific Ocean - C012_Sort48C_1 | ecosystem: Environmental > Aquatic > Marine > Oceanic | place: Pacific Ocean: Monterey Bay | collected...
ACCCCGGGTCAGGTCTATACGTTCTGTCCGACGACTGGAACTTATGTCCCGGTTGGGTCCCCAAATCCCGTGACGAGGGATGAGGAGGATGATGAGGGGGAAGAAGAAGAAGAGGATGCCGAGGAGGATGGGGCATCGCTCTATCAAGTCCCTGACGGACCATCGTTTTTGACCGGAGGTGAGAGAGTCCGAGGGACTCGTGTTCCTGGCATGACGGGTCGCTTTCGAGGACCGCGTCATCGCCACGATCTGGCATCGCTCCGGGGTGGACTACGGTCCACCCCCGAGATGGCCTGTCTGCACCTGGGGAAGGATTCGCGCTTCCTCGCCGGTGCCACTGCGGACACTTATCGGCTTTACCTTCCTGACGACCATTGTCCCACTGACCCAGTCGAGAGATTGCAATTGGAGGAGGCACTGCGGGCCGAGGCCATTGTGCCGACCGGCGGAGTCCCAGAGGACGTCAGCGTCCTCGTGGAGGCGGGCTCTGTCCGGGCCACTTTGGCGTTTCGTGTCGGCCCGCGTCCTGCCTTTACGGCAGGAGGCAAAATGGGTACATATTCGAAGCCCAAACCTCCCTCTTTTAAGATCGCATCTGACTATGGAGAACCCAGTGCAGCGCTTGATTCGCTGGTCGCGTTTGATAGCACGTTGCGGGCCTATGCTCGCAACGGTGCTTTCTTCGAGGCTTGGATGTCTATCCAAGAGCATCTCGAAGGTGTCGCAAACCACGTCGCTTTGCCACTCCTGCGTCGGCATCAGGAGATCTTGGCGGCGATGGTTGCCCCGTCAGAATCATTCTACCGAGGAATCATCGATGTGTTCCGGAATGATCTCGCGTCTTGCTACGGCATCTCCGCCACGATCGAGCTTCGGCTCTACGAGGGGAGATCGTCCAACTTGAGGGTACAGGGTACAGGATCATCGGTCCATCTTCGACAATATCTCGCGGCGCTTCGCTTGCACTTCATGGATCTCATGTCCGCCCGACGGCGTTTGGCGTCGGGGGAGGTCTTCGAGTGGGATCAAATGGTCGGAACTAGTTCCGAACTTAGGCGTTTGATCGACCGTGCTCGAATGCCCGATTCGTCGGCGATGCCCGCTGGAATTGCATCCAAACTGGAGTCGTTGCTTCTGACCGACTTGACGGGTCCGGAGCGAATGAGCTTCCAGTGGTTGGCGACATCCGTTTGTCGAGTGGCAAAACTCGAGGCGGAGAGAGAATTTGAAGATGAGGGTCTGCCCAACCTTTTGGACGCGGCTACGTCGGGACATTGCCTCCCGTGTGACGCCACCACCTCAGGTGGAGGCGGGGGAGGCCCTGGCAAACTCGAATTGGTGTTCGCACCAAAGGTCACCGAATGTCGTGTCACGCGCCAAGGAGATGCCATCTATTGTGATGATCCAAATCACCGTCGTGGAGGTCACTATGCTGCCCTCCATGGGATTACCAAGGAATCACAATCGAAAAAATGTGCGGATCCGCGGTGCAATGGGCGTCCACATCCAGTGGTGGGCGGTCGTATCTGTTGTCCGAACGCGCTGAATGACAAGTTGGACGGCCCTCTGTTTGAGGGAGCGAAGTGCGACGCAATCATTTTCGCAGATACGGGCATGCCCGCAAATCCGGGGCTCTGGACTGAAGCTCACGAAAAAGGGCGGGCCCAGGATTTGGAGCGGGTCAAGGCCGGTAAACCTCCATTGTGTTCATATATGGTTCGAAAGAAGGGGAAAGCCGAGGGACCTAAGGGCCCCAAGGGCGCCAGAAAGGGCAAAGGAGATGGCAAAGGAAAGCCTAAGCCCAGCAATAGTCTGACGGTTGATCAAGCGGAGGCGGAAATTTGGGCCGGCGTGGAGGATCGCGTAGAACTTCCAGGAAACGCCATTTGCCTTCGGACCGCTCCAGCACCCGTTCTTGGGTGGTGGGAACTCTTGCATGATTCCGTTCTGACCCTGGCCCACACGCTGCCGATCAGCTGTGGGATCCTGTGGGTGATAGCCTTCTTCCGCCCTCAGGGCCGGTGCAACATGCTCGATGCCGCTGTGCCAGCGCAGACTGCACGGGCACCGATCTACGTGAAAATGCATGTTGGCTCAGTCACCGTCCCTGCCTACTGTGATCCAGGGGCATGGGTCGGCTACGACGTTATCGACAGGAAGTGCGTCGAAACGCTCCTGCAGAGTTCAGGAGCCAAAGGCGCGATTAGCCCAATTTTTCAACTCCCCACTCCGGTGCCGGTTTCCTTCGGGAAAGCTTCGAATGAGCAAAATTGCCGGGACGCGGTGAAAATCAAGGGTAAGATAGTGGGGGTCGATGGGAAGACCACCGATGTGACCGAGACCTACTTGGTCGTCTCGGGTTTGAATAACCCCGGGATCCTCCTCGGGGGCGAGACGCTTGTCTACGATCTGAAGGTCTCTTACGGGAATATCGTGGACAAGAAGCGACTCTCGCTAGGTGGTCTCCCTGTGGCTATATGCGCTACCGATAGCGAGCACAATCCTTCGAATGCGTCGCCGTCGCGACCGGTCAAATTGGCCGCGTTCGCGGCAGCGACCATCGGTCTTACCTTGCCGCCTGCCGAATCTTTGCACTCGACTTGCACGATTCAGCCGTCGGCTAAGGCCGTTCGGGATGGGATCGGCTTCTTGCCGATCCTGGCAGATCTCGACTCGGAAGGGCCCACGAATGTGGAACCGACGTCCCGCAACAATCGGGCCAAGGACGGGGATTTCTTCCCAGTTCGAGACCATTTCGTCATCCAACCGGTCGGCTCTGTTGAACAGATCGAAGCCGAGGTGGAAGATGGTCCGAACAAGCCCGCCGATTGGATCCATGCATCTGGGGACGATGCAGACCCAATTGGGCAGGCTCTGGTCGCAGCAGAGGCGGCTTTGGAGGTCGAAGACCCGGAACCGCGGTCGCGCTATGATGAAGGGACGGCGGTACTGGGTACTGCATTGCCCACGCCTATGCTTCGATCGGTCGTTTATGACTCCCGTACGATGCGCAGTGCGAAAGCTGTGCCAGCGCAGGAGGTCGGATTTGCGGACTCTCCGTCGGAAGGGGAATTCGATCCACACTCGGCGCAGTGGGAGTGGGCGAAGCACAAGTACCGAGCAGAGAAGCAGAAAGAGGCCGAAGCAAAGTCTCCGTTTGCAGGACACGGCTCGCTTACGCCGAAGACGTGTGCGAACAACATTGTTCGGCGTCCTGTTGAGGAGGTTGTCCAGGAGTTGCAGGCGGAAAGGCTCGCAGCAAGCCTGCCAGAAGCCCTCCCGCTGAATCTTGCTCGCTATAAGGCGCAAGCTCGGCCGAACTGTTTTGACAGTCTGGACAAAGAGATCCAGGAGAAGCTCGAACACGAGGGGAAAGTGAGAAAGTGGGACACCTCCACACAGGAGTGGAGAGATTGCCCGCGCTCTCACTATGCCAAAGAGTCGGAGGCAGCTAACCTCTCTGCAGAATTTAAAGATAAAATTCTGGCGGCGATCGATAAGAATGCCACGGCGTTCTACGATGAAGGTTGCAATTTTCCGGCGCTGGAGGGAGTGGAGTGCAACTTCCACGTGAAACCTCAGGGGCTGGGACATAGTGTTCGGCGGCTGTCGGAACCGTTGCGGCTATCTCCCTATGCGGCTAAGTGCCTCGATTTCCTTTTCAAACAGCAAGCGGAGTGGGGCCTTTTCCGTAAGTGGGACGGCAGCGAAAGCAACCGTCCCATATTTACCTCCCCCGCATTCATTGCTCCGCGCAAAAACAGTGTGATCGGGCGAATTGTGATAGATTACAGGGCCGTGAATAAGGCCCTGTACCCGGTTCCCCTGCCGTCACCTAACGCGGATGCAATCTATGATGCGTCGAAGGGCTACAGATTTTACTTCGCAAGTGACCTCTCGCTCGCGTATAACCTCGTCAAGCTTGGCGAGGAGACGCAACGTCTCCTTGCTGTATGCACGAAGACGGGGATCTACTTCCCAACGCGATTGCCTTTGGGGCCATCTCCCGCTCCTGGATACTTCCAGGACGTAATCCAGCGTATTTTCGGCGACATTACTACAGTCTTTATCGATGACATAGGTTTCGGTGAAGACGAGGAAGAGGCCTTCTTAGAGCGGCTGGGCCAGGTGTTTGAGAAATGCCAGTCCTCAGGGGCTCGTCTATCGGTCAAGAAGACCCATATAGGCGTTCCGTCGATCGAGTGCCTTGGACACGTGGTGAGCAGCGAAGGGCTGTCGCCATGTCCAAAGAAGCTCTTTCAGATTCGGAGCTGGCCTCTGCCGCAGACAAAGGAAGAGCTCAACTCCTTCGTGTGCGTCGTCCGTTACTTGGGTCTTTTCACGTCGGTCTTGCCCGACGTTGCCGCGAGACTCAAGCCATACGAATTGGGCAAAGTACCCTTTGCGGACTTTGCTCGGGATGATCAGGCTCCGGAGGCGTTCCATGCTCTTAAGGCGCTCATTTCGGATGAGGCCGTGCCGACCGAGCCGGACTTCGGTCGGGCCGCCAACTACTCCGACCGTCCGTTCGAGGTATTTACGGACGCATCACTTCACAGATATGCGTGGGCAATATGCCAACGTAACGACGATGGCTCCCTGCGCATCTGGAAGCGCCATTCGAAAACTTTCCAAGAAGCTCGACAACGATGGAGCGCCCTTGAGAGGGAGCTTTTCGCCATCGTGAGTTTCATCGAAGAAGGTTATCCCCTCATCAAGGGCCACAAGTGGTTGTCGTATACCGACCACAAGAACTTGGGCACCAAAGAACTTGCATCCATCGCCGCTAACAAGACCACTGCCGGGAAAATTCTGCGATGGTGCCACTCCATTGCACGCGAACTGGCCACAGGGGTCCGGGTTTACTTGAAAGGTGAATCCAATGTTATTGCGGACGCGCTATCCCGTCTGGCTGCGGAGGACGTCTCCGCTATCGGCGACCTGGCATCCACAATGCCTCGAATCCGCCACATGCTAGAGCTCATCTCTACCCAACCCCAAAAGTTGGACGAGATCATGGCATCTCGTCGGCTCAACTCGGCACACTCGAAAACGTATGTGCCGCCTTTCTCTGCTTTCGCCTGTCCAGAAACAGATTTGGACGACCCGTCGCCTGACTGTGCGAAACAACCGTCAGTTGGTTTCATCAATTCGACGCTCGTTTCGCAGGGGGCGTGTATGAGGAAGGAAGAAGAGCCAGCGACGAAGTCCGAGGAGCCGAGGAGCTCTCCCGAGGGTCCGGAGCTGGCTCGGGGTCGCGGTAAGGGGGTCTCACAAAAAATTTTTTCTCAACAGGGAAAGGGTTTTCTGAACGCCACAGTTCCAGATGTGTGCCCGGAGGTCTCTCTTGAGGGGGACTCGGGGAGCGCGGAGCCGGAGTTCGGTGCCGTGTGGGATGGGGGCGTGATGCATCTTTGGTCCGGGTGTTGCAACCCGCTGCTTCCCGTCGTAGGAGATGGGGGCGATGCCTCTCCACTGGGAGAGGGTCTGGGGTCCGCCCCGGACTCGCAGCCGGAGGTGGAGATTGCCCGAGTGGAAGTGGCCGCGATGGATTGGCTCGGGAAAGTCCTGATCCAGAAAGGGGAGAGTGGAACGCTCCCTGGGGGCGCACTGGAGAATTCGGCCGTGGAGGCCGCCCGGGGCCTCGTGCCGGGAGGTGCGCAACTCTCGGAAGACTGCTCCACCGTCTGGCAGGTCCCGGACGGAAGCTGGACGCAGTTGTTCGGGGTCCGGGTGGATAAATCCAAGTTGTCCGTGCCCTCGGAGCTGGAGCGGCGGCCTTGGCTTGAGGCCGTCGAAAAGCCCGACCGGGAGCACCGTGCCGATGCCTTCCGTAGGCTGATGGCGCAGCTCCCGTTTCCAAGTACTTCCCGGCGGTTCGCCGGGATCATGGTCCCCCGGCGGATTTATCGGAAGACCGATAAGCGGGGGGACAACTTCGTGATCTCGGGGAGTTTGGATGATCGAGCCCAAAAGGAATCACGGTCCTTCAAGGTGGGCGATGATCCGCGAGCTGCCTACGATAAAGCCTGGGACGAGTTTGGAAGGATGATCGACCGGGCTGCCCGGGAGAGTGGAGCTCGAGTCGGACTCGCTCCGGGGATCCATAGCTCGGCGTTCCAAAAGTTCTCCCGACCTCCTTTGCCCGCGTCGACCCCTGGGAGGGTGGTCACGCCGTGTTTCTCCGTCAGCGCGGGGCTCGATCCCGCGAAGTTCTGTCTGCAAGGGGCGGAACCGTGCGAGAAATACGAGTCGGGTGCGGTGTCATATGTGGGAAAGGTGCGAACGGTGATGTGTCGGCGCAAGTGCGGGCGGGGCCTGCACCATGCCGACCCGCAGGAAGCTGAATTCGCGCTGCCTGCGGGCCCCACGGCGCTCGAGCCCCCTGCTCGGACAGCGGCTGCTAACGCGACTGCTACAGATGAGGATTCGTCGAAGGCGGTGTATCAGAAGGCTTTCGGGCTGGATGGGCATGGGCTGGAAGCGGAATGCCATCTGGGTCCGCAGGAGGTCCCGATTTTGGCGTACCATGACAGGGCGGCACTCTGGAACGTCGGTGGCAAGCCTCAAGGTCAGAAGGGCACGTCGGGTGCTTTTGCAACTGCTGGCCGGGTGACGACGGAAAACAAATTCCGTTTGGCAGGTGGAGAAACACTGTTTCTCTACCGTAAGACCAACCTGAACCCAGCAGGCGATCTTGCATCTGTCCTTCTCCTGGCTTCTACGGCGGCTCGTCGAGCCGACTTCGTGGAGGCGTATCGGGCAGAGGAAGGACACCTTTATCGCGCGTTGGAACTTCGTGATCGCGGGCAGTCTCTGCCTGCCATCGAAGTGTCACCAATTAGGGCAGGCTGCCCTACAGCGGAGGCCAGGGAGTGCGTGGCGCGGCTCACGCACTACTCTCTGGACCCCCTGGGCCTGATCATCAGACATGACCCAATCCACGGAGATTTAGTTCTAATCCCAAAAGGGAGTGGAACTGCGGGCGGGATGATCGACGCGCTCGGTGTGCAAAGACCGTATCGCGAGGCGCTGTCGACGAGGGCTCACTTGGAGACCTGTCGCGGGGGGGGGGGTGTTTTCCGTGCCTTCTGAGGCGACTGCGGTTCGTTTGGCAGGGGAGCATGTGGAGTCAAGCGGAACGAAAAGTCCGCGCCTGTCTCCTGTGCCGGATGGCAGAGAGTCGTCCGATCCATAAACCTGCACGAGGGTATGATCGGTACCTGGGTTTCGGTCGCATGTGGAATGTCGACCACATTGGTCCGTTCAAGGCGGACAAGGCGGGCTTCGAATACATCTTGAGTATTCGAGACCAGGGGACGGGGTTCCCTTGGTTCGTCAAGTGCAAGGGCAAAACTTGCGAGGAGGCCATGGCCGGGATCACGGAGGTCGCGTCGACCTTTGGACGGCCCATCATGGTCAAAACAGACCAGGGCTTTGGTGATGGAGGCCCAGCGAGTCTGCAAAAGGCACTCGCCGCACAAAATGTGCCGCACGTTACCACGTTGCCTCATTCCCCGACTGCCAACAGCTGGGTGGAAGGGATTCGCAAGCCGTTGCGCCGGGCACTGGAGAAGTACGCGAACATCCACGGGCGGGACCGGTGGAGCGAGGTCCTGGCTCGGTTCGCTTACGTACTACGAACCACGCCTGTCCCGTCGTTGGCGGGCTATTCGCCCTTCGAACTCATGTTCGGGAGATCGCCGCGACGCGGCGTGCTCGAGCAACTTACTGGGTTCGGGAGTAGCGGAGATGTTGGGCGGATTATGGAAGCTAGTGTCGGTTTCCGTAAAGTCTTAGCTGAGCAAATCCCTATCGCGTCAAGGGAACAGAATGTCCTGGCGCAGAGCAGGGACAAGATCCGCGTCTGCGCGCCGCTCCTGCGGGGAGCTCTGGTTGTGATTGTCAATCAGACGCGGCGAAAAAGGGATCTCGATTTCCGCAACTTCCCCGCTCTCTTCCTTGTGGAGGGAGTAGGGCATCATTGGTGCACCCTCTCCGACTTGGCTGGTCGCGACGCGACCGGACGAGCTGGAGGGAAGATACCGCCCAATATGGTGGTTCCGATTCTCAACCCTCCGGATGCGCAAAAGTATCTGGAACAGTTTGGGGGGAATCTTCCGACCACTGGGCAACAACTGGGTAACTTGACGGCTGCGTTCATGGGGCCTGCTCCGGCAGGTGAGGACGCGGAGGCGGGGCCCGAGGGTCTCGTCGAGGGGGATGCACTCGATTACGAATCCGACCAGGAGGAGTGAGAGCGCTCCATTCCCGTTCGTCCCGTATGCGCAACTCGTGATTCCCATGTCACAAAGCGCTCCGATCCCGTGGTACTTGGCTGCGGTTCGCTTGGTTGAGTGAGAGTCATGGCGCTTTCGGGCATTCCCTCTGGCTGGATCTCTGCATACTGGGTGGGCCTGGGCTGGGTGCTGCGTGGGGAGGGGTGTTTTCCGTGCCTTCTGAGGCGACTGCGGTTCGTTTGGCAGGGCTAGAGTCATGGTGCTTTCGGGCATTCCCTCTGGCTGGATCCCTACACGCTGGGCGGCTTCGGTCTCTGACGTTGGTACGGGGGTCGGTCTGGGTTGGTGAAGGTGGGCAAAAGGTCGAGGTCGGTTTCGGCCGTGCCCGCTGTCTGGCGTTCACTCTCTCCTGCAGCCGGACAACGCTATTCTTCTGGCAACCTGATCCCAGGGCTGGCGGCTGGGTTGGCATGACCGGCGGTCTTCGCTTCGGTGTTGGTTGCGGGGTGTCGTTTCCTGGTGGACAGTCATGTTTGAAGGGAGCTCGTGGGATGCGTTGCTGCATTGGGACTTCGGAAATGGAGGGGGGCGGCTGATCCGGTGTACGGATTAGCCGGGCTGGCTCGGTTCCCGTGTGGGAACTGAGCCTTTGTCCCCATCGAGGTCTTCAGCCACTGAAGACGCCCATGGGCCGACTCGAGTTATCTCGGACTGCCTCGACGGCGGAGCGCTGCCCTGCCGACCCAGAGCCACCTTTCGGGTGGCTGGAAGAGTCGGCGCGCGGGTCAACGACGGGCCCGCCGTCTACGCAGCGAGGCGAAAGACTCGGCGTGGAATACGCCGTGGGACGTCTGAAGGAAGGCGTCGAAGACACAACCTGCGACGACGCTCCCGAGGAGCGTTCGCAGGGGTCACTCATGTCGAGGGATCGTGTCTCTCCGCCAGAACTCGTGCACTGCTTGAGAGAGCAGTATGCACACACGGAGAGACCGGCATCAGTGGGCGGGTTTCGGCTGATCACCGGAACTCTGGCCAGGCTGACGGGGTTCCACCGGCGACGACCGCTCTCCCGAGAAGGAGAGAAGTGCTGTCGATCGTCACTCGTTACGGTCTGCCTCGAATGGAACACCGGAGACGGCGTCCCTTCCCTACGGGAGTGGGGCCCGTGTGGGGCTACGGATCTCTGTGGGGAACTTGCACCGGAGCACACCGGCTTGCTCATCTTCGGTGCCCCCGCAGGGGCATAGGTTACCGGGCCTGTAGCGCAGGAAGGCCGATCGGTTCTGGTAGAAGCAGAACGGTGTGCGATATTTGATCGCGGGCCAGTAGGAAAGGAGAGTTGCCAGTGCAACTCTCCTCCGTTGGCTAGTCAGGTGTTCGAATCTCTTTTCGTTTTGTTCGTCCTTTTGTATTTGCGAGTTTTTGCGAGTTTGCGTGAGAGTCTAGAGCGAGCGGGGGAGCGTTTGGCTAGTTAGGGGCTGGGCCGCGAGTCCAGCCGCCCTTTCGGTGACAGAAATGTCCTTCATTCGCCGAGCCTGTGAGTCTAGCACTCCGCAGGCCACCGCAGGGACCCCAGGGGGGGCCCCGCCTGGTGTGCTATGATCGCGTCACCCGAACTGAGGTTCGGAGAAGTGACGCCTGCCGCTGGGCGCTTGCCCAGTCTGTAGGCAGGACGACGGTGGGACTGCGGCCCCACCGTTGCCATTTTCTCGGCCGCACGTCGCCCGAAGCTGTAACACGTGCCGGGGGACATTGTCCTCTTCTGTAGGAGAGCTTCATCCTTCCTTTACCTCTCGAGCTATGCTCGAGAGGATGTCCCGCTAGTAGTTGGACCTGCGGGTCTCACAGCAGTCGGCAGCCATGCACGGCTGCTGCAGCTCCCCAGACGCTCCAGGGAAAGTGGGCGTCGTCTGGGGGATGACGGGGAAGGCACCACAGCTGGTCCTGTGCGACCAGCTGACACAATCCATGACCACGAGAGCTTCGCCACGAAGCTCAGGTCTGTTCCTCCTGACGGGCCGGAGACACGATTGTCTCCTCGCCTGAAGTCGGGTTGCTGTGTTCTGCACTAGTCTCCGAGTGGTGTGTTTGGGATCGATGACGGGCAGAAAAGAGACAGAAAAGCGTCTCTTTTTGTTTGTTTTGGCGACATTCTGGCCGTTATTTTGGACAATTTCCGACGACATGTCGGCGCGGCCATCTGTCACAAAGATCCGACCGCAAGAAACGGCGGAAAATTCGAAGATTTCCCACATTTCGTCGATCAAGGCCGCCATGGCGTCGGCTCTGCACATGATGCGTCGCCGATCGATCTGCGTCGTGTTGTAGTTGTTATATCGATGGAAGCGATGTCGTCCGTCTCCTCTTGCGGGCCATTGGATTCCGTCCAGACTTGAAAGCGAGGAACTGCGTCGGCTTTTGCGATCGATTTCGATAATGGCCCGACATTATACATACCGCAATGCTTCCGCGACATTCCTAGCGCCGCCGCGTGGCGCGCGGCGGCGCGGTAGGCGACGAGCCTCGCGAGAGGCGAGGGGTCGACAAATTTCGGCAGGCGACGCGCCGACGAACGTAATGATATTCGAGACGAGAGGACAAGGCAGAGGCGAGAGGTGAAAGCTGGAGGATTACGACTAGTCCACGCATTTCCGAAGGGGCGCAGCTGCGGACCGTCGTGGATATCGTGGCGTAGACGACAAAACGTCGAAGCGGTAAGAAAACTACTAGTGGCGTGCACTAGTACAGGCCTACTAGTAACACGACGCGCCCGCTTTTCAGGTTTTTCGCACATTTCCGAGGCCGATACTAGTAAATCCTACTAGTAAAATGGGACATCGGCCAAAACAGTACTAGTAAATTTAGCGGAAACCTGTCAGACGGTTTCTGCTAGTATTTTTTACTAGCAAAACAGGCGAAAACGTGGGGGCTTTGCTAGTGGTTTCCACTAGCAAAATTCTCGCGGATGCTAGTGGAGTGCACTAGTGGCGGCCTTCCTTTTTTACTAGTGCGGTTTACTAGTGCACTTCCACTAGTGCGATTTCTGCCCTCATTCTTGGCGCGTTTTTTACTAGTACAACTTTACTAGTGCATTGCGTCCATTTTTGGAATTTTGGCCCTCCAGTAGTAATATAGTAATAGTTATTGAGTACGCTTTTTTAATTTCAGTTGAGAACTATTCCGTTGATATTCTTAGCAATCAGGTGATACATAAAAAAAGGTAAACCTTCCGTAATCGGCTGAAGTTCGAGCAAGACGCGGGAGAAAAAAACAAATAAGAAGCAGTGTCATTGTCGTGAGGTTTTCAAGTTGATCACGATGTCGTAGTTGTGTCATTGTGTCAACATTCGCGGTCTTGTCCAAGTAAGTCTAGAGTCAATCATCAATGTGTTGAGTGTATATATTGTGTAACGTTGCGATCTGATTCCGATCGATTCTCTTTCTATAAGTAAGAGGCTCAAGTAACGATTTGCCATGTTTGAGGAATCCGAATCATTATGATTATCAGAGTAATTATTGCATGCCATTGTCTATGATAAAAATTGTCAACGTTTAAAGAAGTCCAAGAGTCGGTCGGATCTTGCAATCTTGCTAAGATGTTCCTATCATATCCCTTGCTCTTGGAGTCTTGTGGTCTATCTCTTTTGCTCAAAATTTCGTATAGTTTAAGCGTTCTGAAGCTTGTTTCTATGAATGTGCAGCAAATCGCAGTTGTATGGGTCGAGAATTGAATTCCCGGCATATTTTTCCGGGTTTGAGTTATAGTTCGAAGGACATTCATGTTTCAACGTTTTCTATTTCGGTTTTGCCGGGGGAGTCGGGGACAGTGCCTCCTGATAGGTAGTTACATGCTGGCACAGTGACCGTCGTCGTGGCGTCTGACTCTGTCATTGACGTTTCTGCTTTCTAGCTTGTTGGCGAGCCGGGATTGTAATCATGTCTCAAGTTCGGGGTTGAACTTGATTCAGGTCTAAAAGGAATGCTTGCTCTTTGGGTGGGTGTTCTCCATTCGGGCGGCGATTTATTTACGTAGAGTCATTGGCTAATAGTTAGTGGCCCGAGTCTAGATGCCGCAGCCTGAGATAGTGTTAATATGCGCCGTGGTATTGAATCAGGCTCCGAAGCATCTTTAAACTCCTGTTATAGACTTATTCGATGCCATGGAATTTGGAAAATTCCGTGAGTCGACAGAAATTTATCCCATAAAAGCAGTGCTAGTTTTATTCCATTAAATTTAGTAAGCAGGTAACTTGAAAATGGCAATCTGTTGGAACAAAAAAAAAGCGGCGTCGTAATTAAAAAACCATTCTGATAACTCGTCTACCTCAGTTTGAGGTATCTGTATTGTGCTGTATACTATTATTGAATCAGTTCGAGGATTGCGCGTGGCAAAAAGCTGAAAGTTGTGAGGCCTGCAACAGTATTAGTTTTCAGATTCAGCCATAGTATATTATTATAATTTGCGCGAGCCGTGGTCTCCATGTTCGAATCAAAAAAGCTGACATATATTAATTTGGAAATGAGTCGCAGAGAGGAACTCAAAGAAAAAAAGAGGTCTTCTCAGTTGAGCAATTGAAAGAATCATGCTGAAGTGCAAAGTGACAGTCTGAAATGATGGAAGTTATTCTTGAATCTCACAGCTGACAGCAATTTGTCAAGAGAAAAAGCGAGTAACTTATGTGATTCGAAAGCTTGGAAAATCGGTAGATTGTACAGGGCAAGAAATGCTGAGAGCGGTGGCATTCAGAGAGCACTTGAAAGAATGGCGTTGGAGAGGGCATGGATGCAAGCTGAGCAGAGGAGGCTACAGTAGAAAATGTAGCTACGTTTTTGGGCATCTCCCTGATTGTCGAAAAGCTAAAAGAAAAAGAGAGACCAAAGGGACAGTCTAACATCTCGGAAGAAGGTGTAGCTTACATCACAGAGACTACTTCTTGAGACGTGCTTTTTTCTGTGTGAGTAATATCACAGAAGATAACATAGACACGATGCCTATCCTACCTTATAGGTAGTTTACCAGACTGGAAAGGAATGGAAACGCCTCAGCTATAGTATGGGACTGGGATGGATGATACGCATGCCGATGCCTGCCGTATCTGCTGCCCTTGCTCCGTATATATCTATATCACTAACATTCTGACACGAAAAACAAAGAAAAAATAGAAAAAAAAAAAAAGAGAGTGACGGCGTTGATTCTTGAAGAAGGATCGGGGTTCGGAACGAAGGGGCGGCGAAAGATTAGTCAAAGCGGAGGCGTCTTCTGTTACGCATATTGACGAAACATTGACTGCGAAGCTTTACTGTTGCGAGTGTATGTATTCACTTTGGCGGAAGCGGAAAGCTAGTCACTAAAATGCGGACTATTTTCATGTTAAAAATTTTCGAACGCAGTGTAGACACTGTATCGTAAGGGCGAAGCTAACTAACTAACTAACAGGCTTAGTCTTCGGCTGTGTTCAAAATTATTCTCCCCCTCATAGAGATTCAGATCCCCCCCAGCTTTTTTTATCGAGGCCCGGGTCCGGATTCGAGCCCTCCCAGTTCGGATTGAAATTTCCATGGCCCCACTCGAAGCCATATCATTGATTTGCCATGGCGTTGTAACTGTTAGTGATTGAATTGGCTGTGAAATTAAAATGCGACCATCTGGATCGAGACTCGAGGTGGTGGTGTGGATCGAGATCGAGACTCGGTTCTTTTTTTCGTTGTTTTCTTCAGTTTCTGAGTCGGTTTCCCAAATTTTGTTTCTGTTTTAGATTGTAATAATTGCGTGCAGTTCGTGTGTATGCAAAAACTTTGAGCGATCGGATTGGAATTCTGTAGATCATGTCTTGAAGATTGATGTCCAAAGTATATTCACCTATCGAATCTGATGTCGAATTTGATCGCGAGTCGTATTTATATCCAGTCGGTGTATTGTGTATAGGATTCGGTTGCGCAGTGACCGTTGACGGGGTCTTCCCGGTGTCCTCTCCTGGTGATTCGAATTCATTTGAATCTTGTGGGTTGTAATCTGATTCTTCGAATTTGTTCCAAAGATTGGTCTTACGATTAGGGTGCCAGCGCAAGCGAAGAAAGTGAAAATGATGCGCGCGAGAGCGATTTTGAGCGCGATTGCTGCGGCAAGCGCCGGGCTTGTGATGAGACATCGCCCAACATAGACATTATAGTAATTTGCACCATGGCATGTAGAGTCATTGCAAAAAAAAAAAAAGAATGTTCGTCTATGTGGATCGTGTAGGAGTGACAGTCTGAGTGAGTCTGTTTTGTTGTGATCTATTTGTGTTTCTGGTGAGAGTGACAGTCGATGAATGTTCTATATTATGAAAGTATATAATATTGTAACAGGACGAGTGTAAAGCCGGATCGTAGTCATTTCGTCTTCATTGAAGTTATGCCCTCTTAATAATAAATGTTGTCATTGTTTTAGAGTCTGACGAGTCTGATGATCTCTCAACACTGCCAGTGAGTCCCTCCGTATTGTCAATGTTTTGGAGAAATACACCGTATTTGACCAAAATATTCCTGTAATTTATAATTTCCACATGGGATTTTGTTAGGAAAAGTTGTGGTAGAAAGCGGCAAGATTGTGTAACAAGTATCGAAGGCGCATCCGATCGTAGTGCGTGTGTTCCACCTAGGAATTGATTGCGAATTCAATCGGAGTCGGATCCTTGCGCCGAGAAAAACCGCCTCTCTTTTAGTTTATCTTTTCCCAAACGGTCCTAGTAATTTGTTATGTTAAAGTTACGCAGTCCAGTGATTCAGTATTTCCATAGTTCTGTTATAGTCCTGAGTTCAACATTTGACCGCAGCGATTGAGTCACAGTATTGAATCGTGATTGGCAGTGTGCAAGAATTTAGGATCTCCAGTGGTATAGTAGCTGTTTGTATTCGAAGTCGGATACTCTTAAAACTTTTAAAGATTTAGGATCGTCAGTTTGTTGATTCTGAATTCGCAAGAGTCATGTTCCAAGGTTCATGTATTGAATCCGAATCGATTAGTATTTCATCCAAGAGTTGCAAAGTTTCAGATCGATAATCAGACGTCATTCGTATTCCAAGGACCAAATCACAGAGGTCCAGGAAGTTCAAAAATTATAATAGAGCAAGACAGAAAGGAGTCGGGACAACTGGATCTGAAGGCGGTGACTCGTCCAGCCATGTTCGTGGAGAGGTTCATACTCGTTCAGGTCCAAGCTGTCCTCTTCGTGCAGGGGGTGTCTGCCGCTCTTGAGCCACATCTTCGGTTCTTTCAGCATCATCAGTGTAAGATAGGCCCGAATAGCGATGTCGTTTGGTCTGTCATTCCAGATAAGTGTTTTCAAACAAAAAAGTCGATCACTTGTGAGGGACCAAATGGAACCGAGCCGGTATGGAAGGAGTACGAAGAGGTCGGCTGCAAAGGTGCAGTCAAATTTCAGAGGAGTGAGGCGCAGATGTGTCGTAAGATTTTTTCTAACACGGCCAATAGTGACGACATGCCTCTTGTCCATGCCGATCACGACGCTATTAAACGGATGTCGGGTTACACAGTTACGTGCGAAAGCAGTCCATCCCTGGTACAACAGGAAACCGCGCTTGTGATTGACTATCAAAATGATCCCACCTGTGGGGTAGACCCTCCCACAGGGTTTGGTGGCCAAACGCCTCCTCCCGGTCTATCCGGGACGATGAATTTCGGCTGCAGAGATACAGGAGAGATTACAGAAAGCGGCTACAGATCTGAACTCCATTCTTGTTCTGGAGGCAATTGGACGAGGATTACGTATATCTTTTCCAGACTTGGAATCACTATAGGCCCGACCGTGGCAGCCAAGTAAAATAATTGCTCGCGCAAGCGTGAGCATTCTGCAATTCTTCCACGTCCCTGCATTAATAAACGCTTCATCGCGACAGGCTCGGGCGAAATGCCGACCTTCTCCGCCTCACATTCATGCCTCGCTTCGTCCGAGCCTTGCGCGCTTTTGTCGTTTGTGCGTAGTCGGTCGGTCTCGGATTTTGTGCGCACAAGATTCAAGACTCCAAGCAGAAAGCTTCAGTCAGTCGGTCAGTCTTATCGGGCGTTCGTCCGAGCTTAAGACTCACTAGTGCAAGGTGTTCGATGACCGGCTGACCAGAGCGAAACACGCGCATAGGGCCCCGCCTAAATCGACCCGGCGACGGTGGTTCTTAAGTTTTAGGACGTCCTTTTTGGCCGTTTGTACACGTGCGAAGGCCTGGAAACTGCCATACTTTTGGGAGTGTCGGTGTCTGGGTCAATCGGACGGCAGGTGATAGGTTGGGGCTATTATTGTCGTACGATATTACCCTGGGCGATGGGTCTACGTAGTACTATAGTACTAGTTACTACCACGAGCGTCGAGTGGGGCCGCCGGGCCGTATGAATGGTTATGCCCGATACCGATGCCTCGGTATATAATACAAGCAACATAGCGCGGCGCGGTGCGCCACGCGCGGAGGCCGTCGCTAAGTATAGCGCTTCTGCGTGCAGAAAAAGCAAGGGAGTGCCGGGATAATGAAAAAAGGTAGCTTGGCGGTCGAATCCTCGACGCCATTGGCATTGGACCTTCAAAGTTCACGGTCTGAAGGTTCGCGAAAAGATCTAAACTTAGCGAAGTTAGCCGGAGAAACATCCCGCGCGGCCTCAACATGTGGAAAAGACGAGAAAACTAGTGAGCCCTAACGCGCGAAAGTATTGTTAAGACTAAGTCAACGAATCCGACACGCCGACGTCATCCCCTCGGCGTTCTCTCGTCCTGCGAATCGACGTCGACATTCCACATCCTGCAGACCGGGAATACGATATCTGCCGACCTCCCGCATTCCGGGCCACGATATCCGACGGAGCGCCATTCTGCCCAGACGATACCGATAGGGAAGACCCCGCGAGAACGACGCAACAATATCGCCACATCCATCGTATACCTCGAAGCCGTGGGATTCCCGTTCGTCACCCCGACCGACGATGTCTCGCCACCTCGACGCACGCGAATCACAACACAACGAAGCTGCGTAACCCGGACCGCGAAAATAAGTTAGCAAGTCACGTGGGACATCTGGCCGATGGCACACGTTACCGAAAAACGTTCAGCGACACGATTCTGAATCTTCGCGCGGATCCGAACAAATGCAGCAAATCCCCAAGCGGGGCCTTTGTTGTATTTTGTTCGATTCAACAAAATACAGCCAAGATTCCACTTAGAAGCCCGCTCGCTTTCTCTTGAGTCTTTCCAACTTTTTGGCAACTTTTTCGAAAAAAGTTGCCAAAAAATTGCGCGAGGCGGAATATCTGACCTCGAAATGGCCCAAAAAAAAGCTCGAAAAAGTTTCTTCGCGCGACTGGAATGCGCGCGCTGCCAGTAGTGGGCGCATTGCTGTAGCATAGATAAGCTGAGCGATGTCGTCGCCGATTGACATCGACGCGAAATCGTTCCAGTATCAGTGACAGCGATGTGATGCCTGCGCGACGATCTTTCGAACACGGACGAATCTGAATCTTGCGGCGCCAATTCGTGTGAGGTCGAGCTTAAGGAGTGACACGCTTCAGCAGCCAACCTCAGCGATCAGACGCCACTTCTGAATCTGCGAATCGCGAAGAGTCAGACAAAGAATTACCCGCGTCCTCCCTTCGAGCCAATTGCGAGCCATTCCCGAGCGTTTTCGAGCGTTTCCCGAGTGTCATCCCCCAGGGCCAGAGCGTCTTCCGAGCCTTTCTCGAGCGATTTTCGGCCGATGTGCATCTCGACTAGAAATCCCACGCGGAAACTCGGCCGAAATTCGAGCGCGGTTTTTTTCATGTTTCGCGACTTTTTGGAGCCCAGCTTCGACCGGTATTCGAGGGAGACTCGTCGAATCGATTCCCGAGCGATTTTCGAGCGCTTCGACCGAATGCGACGAGTATTCGACCGATTTCCCGAGCATAATGAGGGAGATCTGACCCCTCCCGTTTTTCCGGTTTTCGAGCGATTCGACCGATTTCCGAGCGAATCGCGAGATTTTGCGACCAAAGCCGACCGAAATCCGGCGGCTTTCCGAGCGTTTTCCCCAAATGCTAACTCGACCGAAGCTCGAGCAAATTACGACCGATTTTCTGAAATTGTTCAGGGGTATACTCTAGGCTATAGCAATTTAATCGGAGTCCGATCGTGGTGTGTCCGATGTCATTGACATTGTGATGCCCTCGCGTGCCAGGAGCGAACGCAAATGCAACGCCAAGGCTGAGCTTGCGTGTATATTAAATTTTAATCCTCGAGGACGTGCATCAGGAAGCCCCGCGCAGATTGTTCGATATCATTTGAGTTCCTGGACCTGCGTGTATTAAATTTATAAGTCTAGCCGGCGCTCGATTAAGTATAATAATTATATAATAATAGTACCGCCACAGGTTTCGGGGGGAGGAACGTGAGGAGTCGTCCCGGCCCCCTCCATAACATCCTTTTTAATAAGGAACGGTGAGTAGTCTTAGGATGAGCGCCGGATACGACTGATTGACTGACTGACTGGCTTCGACGAGTATACGAGTGGCGTGCAAGCAAAGCCCAGGCCGGGACGATGTGGCTTATAATATCAGACAAAAAAAAGGATAGATTCAGACTCACGCGATTTGACAACCGGACGCGATTAGATTTGGAATTGTCAGCGAGTATCTGACTCTGTCTTTTCGGAGTCCTTGATGATTTTCTCTTATTCGGGGTATGTGCGTTGTTTTTTTAATAGTGAACTCGGGGTAGTAATATGTTGCAGGTAATCAGTGTGTGAGAGGTGTTTCCCCGTGTTGGTTGGTCGGCATAGGAGATGCCCTAGAGTTATATGATCTCGAATCGATAATATCATTATAGTAATATATGTGTGTAACAGTGATTATGTGATAGTTGTTATTGTTGCAATATTACTACTCTCAATATTACAATTGATGGCCATTGGCAACGAGTCCGAAGCTTCAGAGTCTAGATTAAATTCTGTGTGTTGTTGGAGTCATGCTGTTTGAGGCGGCGGTCCAGATTGTCATTCATATGATTGTTCAGCAAATTAATGCGTTTTTTTTTTGTTCATTGTGTTCCTGCGGCATTTGATAGTGCATATCTATTCGTATTACTATCATAAATTTAATTAATCGTATCTGTATCAATTTCAAATGATAATGTACAGATTTCAACTAATTCAAATTGAAAAACTAACAGATTCGACGCTGCAGACTGTACCGATAAGATTATTGATACTTGGGTATATCCCGGAGACGGCAGTTGTATCAACACTGGCGGTGAGAGCAGTCGGCGGTTTCTCTGTCCGCCGCATTCTGAATCAGGTGGAAAAATTGCAGGACCCGGAGGAAATGCCAATGGAGGAGCCAGCAAGTCTTCGGGGAATTCTGGAGGAAGTGGCTCTTCAGGGGCTACGACTGAGAGTGGCGCTGAGAGAGCAGTTGCCATTATGATGTCATTGGCGTTGTTGTCTTTGGCATTGTTATTCTGAATTCTGTCCATTTATGTTTCTGAACTCAGAATCCCCGACTGTGCTCAGAACTCTGACAAAGAGGTCGCCGTCACTAACATTGACAATAAGTTATATTGTAACTTTTAGGGGCAGAGTTTGTATGATGAGTCATGATGACAGTTCTTGCATTCGTATGGCGGATGTGTATCTGTGTACATTCCAAGATCATGGCTTGTATAGTATCATGTTGCAGAGTTACAGTGGGTCTCGTCCGGCTCCCAATGATAGGACCAGGTCAACCAGCTACCTGAGGCTGGCGCCCTCGTGACGAAAAAACTTAAAGGATCCCGCAGGTGGGGGATTATAGTATGCCTCGAGTAGTGGAACAGCCTCAGGTTTGGCGCCCCCACAAATTTGATTCAGACGTCATTCAGACCCAGTCTGAGTCTAGTGAATTTGCGTGTCATCAATGATTTTGAAAAATATTTTATTCGGAAAAGGAGTGACAGGTCTGATTTGACCTTGAATCTTAACGATATCGATTGAATTCAGATCATAACGAGATTTAGTAGGATGTCTTGCGGTATTGAATTTGAAGGAACAGTATTTATCAAGGTCACAACTGCCGTCTTTACCTAAAATTATGAGGCGCGATCTTAAGTTGCAATATTATGTAGTGACAGTGTAGTTTTTGCGCAGAGTTTCAATTTTCAAATGTGCCGTCTCCTAAGGTTGCAATGTTTCTAATTTATTCAGTAATAAAAATCAGTGCCAATCGTAACGATTCCAGGTAATGCCATGGCCTCAATTTCCGAACTCTCATAAATTCAAAATTTGTTGACGCAGTGACCCTATGGGTCTATTGCAATGGTGCAATGTCGTAGATTGCGCCGTGCAGTGGTGCAGTGTGCAAGCGCAATCCCGATCTCTGGGAAAATTGGCCCGATTTTTGAGTGTTTGAATCCATGACGATCTCCCGAAGTCATGGCCCGACGGCATAGATGGAGTGGCGAAATCAAGCGCGCAAGTGCAATCCCGACTCGGGCGAAATAACAAAGGGACGAAGAGTCGTCTCAAAACCCGCCCGACGAAGTAACGTCGAGGCGGAGGGACATCGCAAAACTCGTATACCTTCGCTGCGCGGCAATCATGAGCAGCACGCTCCAAAAATCGCACAGCGTCGCTGCGCGACAAGTATGGACATGCTCAAAAAATCGCAAGGCGTCGCTTCACGGCAAGCATGTCCACGCTCAAAAAATCGCAAATGCTCGTCGTTGTGCGGCAAGCTGCGAGCATGGACACGCTCAAAAAATCGCAAAGCCTCACTGCGCGGCATTCCGAGTCTACCGGCGCGATGTCGCCGTCGGCCAGAATTCGCATTCTGTCGCTGCGCGGCAAGCGGAGCGGGCAAGAACGACCAGCATCCGCATACGAATACCTGACGCCGTCGCTACCGTTGGGCGCCCAGGGCCATGAAAGCTTCCCCTGGCCCTCGGTAAATTCGAGTCGACAGTAATGCCGTCTTTGTCAGTCGACGAGGTGGTCCGGACGCCGCCCAAAGTTCGTATTTGGGCATCCCAAAAGACTAGCCGCTTGCCGTCGTTGCGCGGCAACCGTATTGGCATGCTGCGCGAGGCACGTCGTAAAAGCGACATCGTACGAAAAGAAAGGCGCTGCGTCATTGCACGAAAAGGAAGGTGTTGCCGTTGCGCCACTGCGCGCGCGCCGCTGAGTGCGAGCAAGGGAGCGGAGCGAGTGGCCTGCCACACAAGTAGTAGTGAGGAGGTTCATGGGCCCAAAATCGGCCTGGTTTTGGGGGTCCAGACACGACTAGAGATGGCCGATCCAAACTCGGAAAAGTCTGTGTGGGACCGTGTCCGTGCGTATTTCCGTGCCTGCCAGATCGAAAGTGGCCGCCTTTTTTTTCGAGTTCCCCTTTGGTATGGGCTTTCTCGGTGTCATTTTTTAGGGATTTTCCAGGTGTGCGATTTTTGGTGGTTAAACACGACTAGAAACCGACCAAAGGAGTGGTATTCTTCAGGTCCGCGAGAATTGCGCCAGTGATCAAAATACAGCTAAAATCGCAGTTAAATTAGAATTCCACGCAGCTAGACTCGCCAGAATGCCGCTTAAATTGTGTGACCTTGCCTGAGCGCCTAAGTTCACGTGACTGTACAGTGTACAGTTCGGGCCGCGAGTTTGCGAGGATACTACATTTTTTGCGTTCAAGACTCAAGTGGCCGGGGATTCATGGGGTGAACGTGTTGCCTGTGTTGTCAGTGTTAACTTCAGGAGGGCCAGGCGAAGTCTGCCCGGCTCGAGATGACATGTCGTTTGATTTCCTCGCGATGGCAATGCTTGTCAGTTTTCGCCATTTTGATTCCCAATTGAGTGTCATTGTGGGGAGAGGCAGGATTCGGATCGATTGCCGAGCCGGATCGTGGCCCTGTCATTCCCCCCAAATTATTTGTAATCCAACGTCAAGAGGAGGAAACGGATACAGTCCTCGTGTAAAAAGCAAATCTCTTGGTGTGCAGTTTTCGTCGTTGCGTTTTCATCGGAGGGTGGAGTTTGTTGGTTGTTGTGAGAGACGGAGTTCCGATATGAAATCAGTGAAATTCAGACTTCTCTATTCGCAGGATCAACATGTTGTTCGTGATGTATGTGAGTTAATGGTGTTCTCTTATATTTCTGGTGGTTCCATTATGATTTGAGTCTTTTCGGTACGTTCCATTGATCGCGCGGTAAGTTCGCTCGAGTCAGATTTATTGCCAGGCGAAGAAGCTGCAGGAACCGTACGGGGTTCGGAGGTGTTGGTGTAATTTTATAGCGACAGTCATTATGATTCTAGGCTGAGTGATTTCGTTGAGGAAGGGTCTATGTGTATGCCAATACACGGGCTCCGTTCACGCTCAGAAGTTTATCCTGTGTTTCGTAGTAACGGTAGACTGTAGTTTCAGGCTGTTAATTAAGGAGCTATGTTTGCGTCATGACCAACTTATTATTAACTATGGTAGAATGAATGGTCATTGAGGCCGGATTAAAGATTCAGCGAGTTGCTGCTGTGTTCTCAGTTAAAATTGAAGTTCTTGAGTTTGTAGCCGGGGAGAGTCGCGTGTGGATAGCATGATATATTAATCGTGCATGAGTCTGAGTTTGTTGCGTCGTGAAGTGTGTGCAGTCCTGATGAGAGCAGTGGTTATTTCTTGACGACAGCGATTCCATAACAATATCAAATCACAGCTAATCAGCAAACTTGAAATCCAAAGCGACGTAAGAGAAACCCAAGGGATCAGCGATGTGGTATCCATTGTAAGCGCGATCTCTTGATAGCTTTGAAAGTCTTCAACAAAATTGATTGAGAAGGTGGATTGCTATTGGTTATCTTTACTCTTCAAGAGCTTCCAATAGCACAGCATTTGAATTCCGAAACGGGATTGTATCGAGGAAATTCGTGCTTGTTGAAAAACAGTGTGGACTTAAGTGTTTTCTTCATTCAAAAAAAAAAAAGCTAATCCATTCCCTTGAATCGTGGCAGTGTCGAGTAGAGTAAAAAAAATTCTAAGTGTTTGCGTCGTGACTCACTCAAAAAATAGTCCTCAACTCCCTTCATATATTTATTACTTGAAGCAAAAAAAAAGAGCTCTAAGTGTTTTCTTGAATCAAAAAAATCCTCTTGATATTTACTAAGGGAAACCTGAAAGAAAAAAGTTGTGTGTGTTTTCCTCATTCAAAAAATCTAAAAAGTAGTCTCCCCAAAGTAGCTGGAAAAAAGTCTCTACATTACAACTCTGCAACTTCAAAAAAGATTGTTTTGTTCTCCAATTGTCCACAGATTCTAGTTTTAATCAAAGTCCAAAAGTGACGTCTCCATTGGGTGACTTATTGTTTTATCAAGAGAGGATCCGATTCGGAGAGTTGAACGTCTCTTGGGCCGGGTCCGATTTTACCTTAAAAATCGATACAAAAAACATAGTGACAGTCATCAGTATTGGTGCTGGGATTTCGTTTGAAGAGGAGTGAATTCCAATCGTGATTTTGAAATCCAAAACCTAGATAGCTAAGGCATATTGTATATCACTCGGCGACTGATTTTATTTGGATAGCGACGTAGCGTGACGTCAGCGTGCAGTTGACGCAGAAAGGCCGGAGAAAAACCTTGTGGAACTTCTAAAAAAACTAACACAGGAGGATGTTTGCTAGCGGAATGTTGATGTGGACAGTCGCAGCATTTCTCTGGGAGACCGTTTCCGGTTTCAACACAACAGGGTCCTGGCCTGTGAAGCCGATCTCTGTTGATTCTGTCACAGGAAGGCCGAACAGTCCCTATTGGTTTTCGCCTGGCATGTCTGCTGAGCATTTCAACGTGGAACTGTGTGGAAATAACCCGTATGGAGGCGGTACCATGATGCTCGATCCAGAACTGGCCTTGATGAGCGCTGTGCACAGAGCCTTCTCAGACGGTTCCAAACAAAACCTTTTCGCTCTTTTGGACTTGGATCTTATCGAAAAAGGAGTTGTGCCAGAATGGATTTTCTGCCGAGATGACGCGAAAAAAGTCTGGCAGTCAAGTTTTGGGGAGGTGAATTTCGGGCGTTGGAAACAGTGGCGTATGGATACGCACACAGGTATATAGCGATCTATTGCCTTGTACATATGTAGTGGATTAGTTTAGCAAGCCGTCAGTGTTATTGCATAATCAAATTGGGGAGCTGGGCGCGAGCAACGAGCATCGCGAGTGGCCTGCTCCTCGAGTAGAGGCGAAACATGCACCAGCGAGAAAATGCGCAGCGCCAGGCTGGAGGAGGTTAAACACGAGTGCAAACGGTCACTTCGATGGTCCAAAAATCAGCCCCGAAAAAGTTTGGCCGGACGTGTGTCCGATGCCAAAGCAAAATAGATGCGTTTTTTTTCTTATTTTTGCTTGGGTTTCTGGCTTTTCGAGTTAATTTCTGTGGCTTGTGGAAAGTGGGCGTGTTTCCTAACCTAAACACGAGCGGAGTCGGCGAAAGTGTCGCTCTTTTAAAGGTCCGTGGAGGTTTGATCACCCATTTGAATCACTGATCAGTATAAGCGGGCCGTCAGCTCTATTGTTAACGCAATGCCAAATGGGATTCAGATCTGGCTGTATTTTCGTTGTCATTTGCACAGTGTGACACCTGGATGCGAAGCAGTCTGAGTCGTCTCGGGTTTGCACAATCGCTACATATGATTTTATAAGGTTCGGTTGGTTCAAAGGTTGGGTTTGATTTTTTGGGTCTGGTTTCTCTTCTGGGGAGTGTGTGACATTGATCCTTCATGGTTCCCCAATAATATTTGTAATCCGACGGAACGTCAGGACTTGGAGGTGACATGCAAGGCGGGAAATCATATGGAGTCAATGTATCAGAGTATGGCTCTGCGTCAATTGTCTACATGTGCATTGCTGGAAATTACTATTAGATGAAATTTAACGTAAGTTGGTTGGATTATTGTTTGGGAATTTCGAATTGGGAATTTCGAAAAAATTGGTTTGGATTCCGCCGTGAAAATACCGAGGCCCTACAAATTTTTTGCGTTTTTTTTTTTCCTGGGTGTGACCGTATATTTCAAGAGTTTCAGTTTCGTATTAACGAAACGCGGATCAGAAGTTCAACGTAACTTATCATATGTTAGCTCGAAGGCGAAGGCTAAGCTTTTGAAAATCTTCGGGGACATAGAGTATCCGTATCCTGAATATGATCTAATGAACTAATCTAAATTCTTGTCAGGTAATCCTGATGCCCTGCTGAACGATGACAAGGGTGCGCCAGGTAAAGATTTCCTTTGTGGAATCTCGAATGATTGCCTTCGCGATGCTAGCTGCTGTCCGTGGATAAAAATGTTGGTCGTTGGGCATCTGATGACCCCGGAAACGACACGAAGTGACTTTATGAACAGCTATATAAACAGGAAGCGGACGATGGCTCTTCTCGGTGATGGTGGACTCTCCCACCAAGGGGGATTGTTAAGCATGTATGCGAACCCATATTACCGCGGAAAGGGTGGCTGGTATCATCCTTTGGATGGTCTCTTGGGTGTGTCGATGGGTGATTATGAGATTGTTGCGAACGAGACAAATTTTCAGCCGGATTATTCTGCTTATGCGCAACTTGACCCATTGCCGGAGTATCCGGGACTTCAGAAGAGTATGTACATGCCAGCTGTGACTTCATACGCCGCTATTGCTAATATGGAGCCTGGCAGTTTTAAAGACAACTTCAAGAATTTTCCACAAAAAGCGCTCACCACTGAGAGTTGGTCCTGGATGTTTCACAAGGAAGTATCTGGCGTGGCAATGCATTTCGGGGATTCTCCTTACGGAACCAACCCGACGGCTTTTAAGGTTGAAAAAGTAAATGGCGATGCTGTGTGGGAGTCTACACCTCATGAAGCCCATTGGATGTTGAACAAGTGCCACGCTACAGATTTCACGCCAGATGGCGGGCTGACACATCCTGCATGTTCGGACAAGTTCAACTATCGGCCGCGAGCTCACGACGGTTCTCATCTCACTCTGGGCAACAACGAAGGGAATGTCCACAACCAGACAGAGATGTGGATCTTGATTGTGGAGGGGGTATCTACACGGGTAGGTCACGCAAGAATGGCCGCTATGGAGTTGGCCCTTGAGTACGTGAATAACCTGACAACGAGTGGGCTTAGCTTTCCCAATCTAAGACAAAACAACGTCACCCTGAACATGGTTTTATCGGATAATCCTGCCAGCGATGCCGGCCTGGCCATTTACAAGTCCCTGGCTCGTGTTCCGCAAAAAACATTTGCAATATTTGGAAACTCCGGCATCGACGGAGGTATTGGAAACGTGAATGAGTGTGTGCGTCTTTTGTCTGCCGCGCGCCTGAGCGGTTTTCCAATGTTCACGAGCAACTGCGTCCATTCGGATTTCGAAGATTCGGCGCAGTATCCCAACTTGTATCGTGGAGTCGTCAAACAAGCTGTCGTGATTCCGTTTGCCTATCAGTTGTTGCGTGATCTGGGTGTGCGTCGTTTGGGTTTTCTGCGGGATCCAAACAAGGACTCGGATCTGTCTCCCCTGCTCGATCTGTTTGAGAATGACAACAAAGATCTGCCCAGCAGTTTTCGTTGGAATGTTCTATATCAAGGAGAGGTGATGATGGGTGATCCGCTACCTGGGGAGGCCAAGATCTTTCAGAAAAACTTTCAGTACTATCCACGACAAATGATCCAGATGGATGATGCGCTTGAAGAAATGAGTGAGCTGCAGCTGCGTGTTGTCGGATTGGCCGGGGGTGCCGACCTCATCACTTTTTTCCTTTGCAAAGCATTCGACTCACATTTCCGACATTTCGAGAAACGAAAATTCGGCGGAAAACATCTTTTTTTTGGTTTATATTCTACATTTGCAAGCGGGACAGTTACGGAACAGAGCGTGAATCATTACTGCCCAACCAGATATATTTTTTCAAGCTTGGAGGGTCAATTTGTGGGGATTGGGCCTTCTGGTTGGCAGCTCGGCACTAATGAAAAGGATAAAGATCATGGGTTGTTGTCCGGTGTTACCGTCGACGATATTCGGAAGCGTTTCGTTCAGCGTGTCGGTAATGTTTGTACGGGGGAGCATTATGGATCGGTCATGGATGGAGTTGGAACAAAAGACGATGATTGTCTTTCCGATGCATTCGCACCCCAGACCTTCGACAGTGCTCTCGTGATGGCCAAAGCCTTGGATGGGATGTTTGCAGACGGTTTCGTGCCTAATGATTTCACAAACGACGAAACGAATGGAAATGCAAACAATCGAACACTCTCACAGATGCTATTCGAAAAGTCGAGAGCGTTGCAGTTTTTTGGCGCGAGCGGTGATGTCGCAACGTCCTACGCCGGAGAAAGAGAGACCGGGTTTCAAGTCTTTCAGTTCGTTGAATCTCCAATGTTGGAAGAGCTGAGAGTGCGCCAACCGCACAACCCAGAAAACATTAAGGCCTCAATGGGTAAGCCTTATTCGGATTGGCTCGACAACAATGGGACAGTCCTGGTATATCCTGGATATCCGACAATCTTCTACAGGGCGCCACCTCTTATCCCAACCCAGGTAGCCGTTCAGGACAAAGCGACAAAAAAACTGCGCTGGGATTTGCCTTTGTTGCTTCGCGACAATGTTGGTGTCCCCGTCAATTTGACGGCGGCGGTCACCAAGCTGAAGAGCCTGAATATGAAGGAGCTGACGCAAAAGCTGGAAACTATCGACGCAGACAGTTCGAAAACCTTGGCCGAAAAAGAAGCCGGCAAAGTGGCCTGGGTCCGCGAGAATCATTTCCGAGACCGTCCTATCGATTGCACCGGCGAACCAAATACAGAAGCCGTTATTAAACTCGAATCCGACTGGTTCGTTGATGGGCGTGCGGCATATTGGTATTTCACAGGTGAGGAAATATGCCAACATTGTAAGAAAAAAAGTGCTTTGGAACTACACGGCTATGCCCTGTCGGAAACAGACGTACCGCGGATATTCGATTACAACGCATTCAACTTACCAAAATGTGTCAAAACAGCGAGAGGATACTACTCAAAAGACGGCATCGCTACAGCGTGCCCCCCTGGTGCTCAATGTCCGGGTGAGGGAGCGAAAGAATTCACAAAATGCACGAATGGAACCTTTCAACCTCGTCCGGCTGCAGAGAGTTGCGAGCCCTGTCTTGCAGGGACAGCGATTACCTCATTCGGCGAATTGGGGGCGCTCAGTTGCAAAACTTGCCAGATTGGGTCTTACGCCGACGGTCCGGGGGATTTAACGTGCGAATTCTGCCCAGCAGGGCTTACGACTCGAAACGCGGCGAGTACCAGTAGCTCCGATTGTATGTGCCCGGCGGGTACTTACAACCCCTGTCTGGGTGTGTTGGGCGATCTTCACACTGCTCGACTGTTTAATGATACTGCTAATGTTACTTATACAGAACCTCTAAACTTCACTGGATACGAAGCAGTATGTTCGACCCAGTCCTGGCAGTCCCAGTTCGACGACGCCTGGCAGACCTCGCCCTGCGTTCCGTGTCCACGCGGCATGCAATGCCACGGCGGCGCGTTGGCGATCAATGAGGAGATGTTTGACATCATGAGGTCGGGAGAAGGAAATTTCCTGAACGTGTATCGCCAGCATGTTGCGGATCCGGAGACCATCACAGCCGACACAATGTTCTGCAAGAACCATAAGGATCCCCAAAATGAGGAGTTGAAGGGCAAGAATTTCAAGTGCGTGCATATGCCACCGATTCCCGAAGCTGGATTCTGGGCGCCTCAGTCCAGCTCCTACCGTGCTTTCGATTGTTATTACGACGGGCGTTGTCCAGGCTATGGCTTCGGACGTTGCGGCGAGAATTGGGGAGGATTCGTGTGTGGCGAGTGTCCGTCCGACTATCTGGTTGAGGCAGATGCTGACGGCAACAAAAAAGCGCAATGTGCCAAGTGTGGTTCGAGTGACGGTCTTCTCGGTGTTCCTCTTTTCACGTTGCTCGGTCTCGCCGCTGGGCTTACCGTTTATCGTTTGAGTGTCTTTAATCGGCAGTTGGCAGGTCGCACGGCAATTGCCACCGGGTTCGGTATGATGGTGAATTCGTTCCAGAATATGATCATTCTCGAGACGTTGGAGTTGGAATGGCCAGATCCGTTCGGCAGTATATTGGAAGACCTGCAAGTGTTCGCCTTTGATCCAGCATTGTTGCGAATGGGATGTCTGGTTGGAGGAAAGCCACATTTGCAATCCGTCGTCCGGTTGGCGATGCCCGCTCTCTGGGCTATAGGTGTCTTTATATCGTCCAAAGCAGTAACTTCGTTCCCCGTTTCGAAAGTGCGAGATAGTTTCGGCGGAAAATTCTCGATCGATGCCGCCATTGCGTCTGTTGGATTGGTTTACATGGCTTTGTTCATTCCTCTTTGTGTGTCCATCGTCTCCATGTTCCGGTGTTATTCGCATCCGCGCGGAAAGTCCGAAGCTGCAGTTTCCCAGAATGGGGAAAGTTCAGAGTGGGAAATGGATGTGAGTTCGCTTGTTGCCTATCCCGATATTCTCTGCAACTCCTCGGATCACGGTTTCTTGCTGATGATCGGTTATATTGCAGTTGTTGGGTATATCCTGATCCCGATGGCCTACTTGACAACCGTCATTTATCGTACCCAGAAGGACCCAGCAAGTTTCAACGCCAAGCGTTGGTATTTCTTGGCAGGCAGATTCGGAATTTCCTGTATGCAATGGGTTCTCTATTCGTGTGTGCGAAACGCTGTCATGACGTTCATCCCGGTTTTCGTGGGTCCTGGAAATCCGGCTCTGAAACTGACTCTATTTTCCACCTGGTGTACCTTGTGGGCATGTGGGATTCTATATATCATGCCTTGGCGCATCTATTTTCTGAATTTGCTTGATGGTTTCACCCTTTGGGGACTGGCAATATGTTCTGCTTGGGGGTTTTTGTATCTGGAAACTCTTGAAGAGACGAACGATGTGACGGTGGCTGTGACTATGTTCATCGTCGGTTCGTCTTTCCTTGGTATCGTCCTGTTCATCCTGTTGTTCGTGATCTCGGAGTTCGACAAGGAATTTGGGCTCACGCGAAAACTGAGCGCGGACGGCGCGCTTAGCAGTGCAGTGACCAAAAAGGTCGGGTCGGACAAATTGGGAAGTGGCAAATTGGGAAGTGGAAATTTGGGATCGATAGGCCTGGGCAAAATCACAGGCAGTGCCATCGAGAATGCTCGCCGTGTCCGCCCCGAATTCGGAGATCCTGCCTACGAGGAGGAAAAAAGAATCCGTGCCGAATTGAAAAGAGTTCAACAAAAAAACGTCGAGATGCTTGACGATGGGCAAAAGGATTTCCTGGGTGAAACTCATCGCAGAAGTAAGCGCAGTTCACAAGGAAGCGATCATGCTGAAGCAGCAGCTGGAGGTCCTGAGCAAAGTTCGAGAGACGATCAGGAAAAGGTTATTAACAATCGAACGCAAAACGATGCTTCTGCTGACGATACCAAGGGCAATAAAAAGGCTAAGGATACCAAGGGCAATAAAAAGGCGGATGAAAAAGTTCAAGCTAAGAAGGAGACTGAAGAAGTTGCGGCGCAACCATCAGACGTAGAAGTTATGATGGATTAGGATTGCATTTTAGGAGTGCAATTTCAAATTTGAGTGATGATATCATCAATGCATGATCTATCTAAGGCTGCAAGCGAGAAATCGAATGGTTTGGATGATCATGCAAAGTCGCAAAGTGCAGATTTTGAGTCTAACATATTCGCTTGGAGATCTGATCCCAACGCGAATCTGTGACAATGATTTTATCGGCCTATCTGTCATATGACCTTTGGTATTTTCCATGCGTATGTCGATGATTGGCACATGATGTGCTCCAATGAGCATCATGACATTAGACGTAATGTCTTTGATATTTTGTCGCAAATCACAGACTCACAGTGACTCTAGAGTGGTTGGCCTCAGTATCTGATACTGAAGAATCTAGAAACAGTCTTCTAGACCGGAATGAAGAAAGGTAGAAGAGTTTAGAAACAGTCTACGAGACCGGAATGAAGAAAGGTAGAAGAATTTAGAAAAACAGTCTAGAGTGGCAGAAGAGTTTAGAAAAAGGAATTACGTATCAGAAGAATTAATTTTAGAAAAAGAATTACATTAGAAATTGTTCGACAAAAAAAAGTTTTATTCAAAGTTGACTCGCTAACAAAAACATCCGCTATCGATCAAAGTTCGAACAAAACGCGCGAGTAAATTTAAACGGTTAGTCGAGGTCTTGAAATGAAATGAGGTCTTCAGCAAGACAATGATCATTGATGATAATATACAGACTATTACGATGATGATAACATCTATATCAAGTGTCTTCTTTTCTTTATTTCTTATGGTAATCGTAACCGATGTAAGAGCAAATACAAATACAAATGTAAGAGCCTTGAAAGTTTAATCGATGTGCTTAGTTTTTCTTGAAGAAGTAACAGTTGTGCTCAGTTCTGCTGCAGCTATAAATAAAATTTGATATCTGATTCTGATATTATCATATAAAAACTACAAAACAGCGTTGTAATCTCAGTTTTAAAAAAGCCTATCCAAGAAAGCCTATATAATCTATACAGTACTAAAAGTTTTAAGTGATGCAGTGCATCTCCAAGTTGTATCTCCAAGTTCTCCAAGGATAAATGGCTCATTTATCCTTATCTAAGTTTTAAAAAATGAGACGGCGTATTTTCTGTGCAAAAATTGCCGTCTCCTATAAAGTTCAACTTTTTGAAAAAAAAAAGAAAATAAATGATTCCGAGAATGTTCCTCCTTCTGTCAGGCCTTTATTCCTCCATAATGATGGGCCACGGTTACAGACTGACGTGTCTGACATAATAATTACAGGATTCAACAGTGACACTGATCATAATATGCGTGGCAGTAGTTACAGCCATTATGATTTAATACAGCTGAGTGTGAATCTTGTCTAACAGTAGGCCCGGGTATCTATGATAATTTTTGATGCCGCAGCTGTGTCATCGTGATTTTATGATAGATTCTGGTCCAGTGTTAGCATGAGACTAGCACAATGTCAATGAGGTTCTTCCCGGAAGAGCCTCCGAACTTCCGGCAACCTTTGACTCAAAGGAAAGGAATTTTACGGTAAGGAATTTACGGTAACTTATTTACCATACAGACAGTTCATATAAATTACACAGACGAAAGTGACAGTCACAGCTTTAAGTTTATGTTTTCGAGGAGTATATCCGAATTCAATCTCTGAAGATCTATCACAAAGAAAAAACAAACAAACTCAATCTCTTTTTCGTTTGAGTTCATTACTTTTTCGCTTGAAGCGCGGTCTTTGAAGTCATATGATCATCAGCCTGGAAGTCTGGTCATCTTTCAGATCTGATTTTCAGGATTAAATTTGATCACATGATTTTGTATAATATCAGCGCTGAAATTATTTTACTGCAGTTATTGACTAATATATCTTCCAGCAATGCATATTTTACGGAGGAGTCATTGTTCGGAGTCATTTTTTATGTCGTAAATTTAAGGAACGAATCGGAAATTTGGGATCGGCCTCGCTGGTCCACGAATCATTCCAAATTTGAAATTTCAAATTTGATCATCGGAGTCCTATGATGATGATCCAAAATGAAAATGAAAATTGTGCGGATTTGAGTACTTATTTCAGAGAGATGGTGTTCGATGTTAGGCATTCAACAACCAGGGCCATTCAACAACCAGGGCCATTCTGATTCAACAGCCGGGGGTTGAATTTGTGGAGGATTCAACAAGCAGCGTTCGACGTTAGTTACCAGCATGGACGAATTTTGCGTGATATATTATGCGCTGCGTCATCAGTGTCATGTGGCGAAAAATTAATTTGATGACGAATGCGTTATCTGTGTGGCGAAAATTAATTTGATGAAGAATGCGTTATCTGTCACTTGTGTGGCGAAAAATTGATGAGAAATGTTGTGACGTGATTGAGAAGTTGTGATCGTTGTGATGTGATGTTTTTTTGCATCGGTGTGGACGGGGCATTTGTGATGCGTGGTTCTCGGAGTCACAGTGAGTTAACCGGGTCATATGTGGCTCTTGGCATACCTTAGCCGGGTGATGTATGGTTCTCAGAGTGAATTAATGGGGTAAAGCCTCTCTGGCATCTTATGGATTCGAAATTTGTTCGGAGCTCCATTTTGATTGTATTGGTACGCCGCAAATTCAACAAATTGCGATGGACTAGCAATAAATTAAATCGCAATAACCGTTCTCATGATTCAATTTCATTATGATTGAAAATTTTCTCCATTGAAAACGAAAGTCTCAGGACGTAGTCTCAGGACGGACTTCTAGCAAGGACGGACTTCTGGAGAAACGGTTAGAGGAGTCCTCTGTCTTTTGGACTCGAAATTCGGAATTCAGTTCGCAACTTGAGATCTCGGGTATCGTCGGTCAAAGTATCATTTTTCAAAGTCATCCTGTGGTTGATATTGCAACACTGAGCAAGTAGTATTTTGTAACAGCGTGTCAAAGGGTACGCCTTTAGTTCGCCTTTACTAAGTGACAGTCACAGTGTGACTCTCCAAGTCTCAAGACTTCTCCGAGTGCATGTATTGATTGTTATCGTGACCGAATCATGACTAAGTGGCGCAAGCCGTAACTGATTTTCTCTCCTTGCATAGATCAAGCTGTAACTGATTTTCTCTCCGTGCATAGGTCAAGCCGTAACTGATTTTCTCTCCGTGCACAGATCATCGGTAAAATTCGACATATACCTAATTAATATTCACAGTACTACCTTCAGTGCTACATTGACAGCGCATCTCATGATTTTCATCTGAGTACATTGTAACTAAGTCTATAGTATAGTAACTATCTGTCAGTGAATTGTCACTCAGTTAGGAACAGCATCATAATTTCAATTTAAGTATCATTATGCGCGTATCTCCTGCGCCCGAAGAGATGGACATCGACCCCGACTGCTCCGATTATGATATCAATCTGTCCGAAAAAGAGACGGAAGTGGTAAAAGAGACAGCCGATCTGGCGCGAAATTTTGATGTCGAAACTACGGCCTCCAGGCCCTCCACCAATTTGAATCACAACGACATATTAAACTTTTCGCCGTTCCCGTCTTCTCGAGTCTCGAACACACAAAAAACAACGAATAACGACTCAAACATAAATTTGACAAAAGCACCTCATGAGTCTCGAGTTCCGGACTCGCTCCCAGAAGACATTCCTGAGTTCAGCGATCATGAGTCTCGAGTCGATTACGACAATTACGATGATTCGGAGTCCGATAATCCAGAATCTTCAGATAGTTGTGACTATGATTCGGACAACTCCGATATTTTGGATAAGGCCATGCAAAAAGCATTCGAGGATGAGAAGAAATCGCGACGAATGAGCATGGCAAGAGGAGGTCCAACAGCAAGCATGGCTCAGAAGACAGGAATTTTTGATCTGTTCAGAAGTCAGAAAATCGATATCAATGCAGCTATCGAGTCGCACAATATTCATAAGTCGGGGAAGGCCAGTCGTGACAGAAAAAATCTCGATTCAAAATCTCCACGGAAAATCACGGATAGCAGTAATAATAACGAGTCTACTGCCAAACAAAGTGAAAAACAAAGTGAAAATAGACGAAGCCAACATTTAGGTGGACCAACCAAGTCGTCAAAAAACCGCAGACAAAGTCTGAGTGACAGTAAAAAAGCGGTTTTCGAGCCCGCGTTGTGTTTTGACGATTTGATCGAAAGCGGTGAAAATGCTGGCATGATTCGACCCAGAGAACACATCTCCGAACTGAAGCTGCATTTCTACCTCTTCATACAATGCATGTTCTGCGCCCTGATCTACACGACCGCTTTGATTATCACGACTGCCGTGGTGCCGCCGGGGTACAAAAAATGCAATATGGGCCAAGACAACTGTATTTTGGAGTATCACATTTCAAATATAATTGGCGGCATGGTGGTGACGAATTGCGGGGTGGTCGTGTGTATGGGGAATCCTCATCAGTTTATGCATTGGCAGTCCTGGGTTTATTGGCATCTGCGGCTTTGCATCCCCTGGACTTTGGCCATCACTTTGACTTTGGAACTGACCAAGGACAACGCTGAGGAATTGATCCTGACTTATTTTCTGGTTGGGCGGTGTCTTTACCCGATGGCAATTGTCCCCAGTTTCGAACTTTTGAGACGGTTTTTGGGCTACGAAGATTGGTACCGCCCTGATCGGATTTTGTCTGTGGGCAAAAAGAAAGACGGGACTATTGGGACGTATTACGAGTTGTTTTACTCGGTCGCCGGTTTCATGTTCATGATGGGCGGAGTGCTGGGGTTTGTTGCGTTTGTGGTCATCGACACCGGATTCGTGGCTTCGGGCGAGTGGGGCGAAACGTTGAAAGCCGTAAGGCCAATAACGTTTAACTTTATCAAAAAGTCATTGTATTTGTGCTATATGAGGGGTATCAACATGCTAGATCACCCCATCATTGGAGCAGGTTACTTGCGGCAATATGCGATGCCTTGGATTCATCTTCAAATCGCTATCGCAACCTGTATCTCGGCGATGAATTGCGACAGTTGGCGCACGTTCTTCACGTTTTGGGTCGCGGATTGGCTCGCTTTCGGGCAGAGGCTGTTCGGTTTTTCGAACCGTTGGCAGGAGATTCCGATTGTCTCGAGAATTCGACTGTTTTTGCGGTACGGCAAACCTATGGCGGTTGGGACGATGCATTTGCGAAGATTAAGAGGGTGGGACACCGTCCTTGAAGGGGTCATCCTTCAAGCCGGATATTTGACGATGATTCTATTCTACCCGTATTGCCAATACGTTTTGGGAGAAGACAGCCCCGTGACGCAGTTCTTCTTCCCCTACGACATGTCGATTGTCGGCATTTTCCTGTTATCAGCGTCGGATTTCATCCAGGACGGCATTCTCATCGCATATGTGGAGAAGGTCACGGGTTGTAGTTATTCGTTCGCATTGGGCCAGCCATTGTTTTCACGCCAGTCTGTTAAGTTCATTCTGGCGGCGACCAATCTGGTTTGGACCGTGTGCGCGTTGGGGATCATCCCATACATTTTTTCGCAACTCGAACTCGGAGTATTCAAGCCTAAAGAATAGGCTCCCATACATTTTTTCGCAACTCGAACTCGGAGTTTTCAAGCCTAAAGAATAGGCTCACAAGCCTAAAGAATAGGCTCACAAGCCTAAAGAATAGGCTCTGCCACTTCAGAGAAGGCTCACTGCAGAAGCTCACTTCAGAAAAGCAGCCTGGTCACTGGAATTTAAGCTGTTTGCTCACTGTAATTTAAGCTGTTTGTTCACTGCGATGGTACTACTAAGTTATTTTATTATAGCTTTTAATTTAGCTCACTGATTCGAAAGCAAGCTGCAACATCGCACAGAAGTCAACACCGCGCAGCAGTTTGCTCAGAGAAGCTACGGCACAGCAGTTTGCCCAGACTCAGAGAAGCATTTACAAGAACACCGCACAGCAGTTTGCTCAGCAGTTTGCTCAGAGAAGCTAGTAACAATTATCAAAAGCAACTTTTTCGGCACAGTGCCGATTTTTTGGGAGGTAGGCTTCCAAATATCCGTTTCGAAATTCGATATTGATTTACGCCGTGGCTCAATGTATACTCAATATGGAGATCATACACATGGAGATCATATTAATTTCTTATATAGTCACAATATCATATACATCCCGTTCGTTGCATACATCATACAGAGATTTTTTCGAGAGAACTTATGTTATGTGCCATGATAATCACCGAGAGAACTTACGTTATGTGCCATGATAAGCACCGAAAGAAACGCCACAACAAGCACAGAGAGAAGTTACGTACCATAAGAAGCAGGACCGTCCTAAAAAATAATTAAATCCTATACACCGAATAAATTGTATTCACCATACACCGAACAGTAATAATCAGTTACTAGGAAGGAATTGCCTCCAATTAGCATCTATCGAATCACATTGATTCAGATTGGACTTCGCCATCTATCGAATCACATTGATTCAGATGGGAATTCGACAGTATAATTTTCATGATCTTTGAAAATTTAGACTAGAATCCATGGTATGGGAGACGGAGTGAAATTTAGTTCAAGTCTTCGAAGGAGTTTTCGAAGAAGAATGAGTGCTAATTACAGTTCTTCTATTCCTATTGCTAATAGGTATGCCATGTTATTTTCAAAAAAATATTTTTTTTGTGGACAGTGTTACAACTTACGTGTAAATTTGTGACTGACGGGATTGAGGACTCAGAAGGACTGACGGGATTGAGGAATCAGAAGGATTTCGAAAGGTTTTCGGAAGCCTAGGCCCGGGCAAATTATAATAGCATACACTAAACTATGGCTAAAGTATTCATGATAGTCTCATGAGTCTCAAAGTCTCTATTTGATCACAAAAAGTCTCAAAGTCTCATGCATTTTTAAGTCCAATTTTCGTGCGAGTTATTAGCCAGATCATCTGTGATTCAGATTATGCATAATTTTTGAAGTCCAATTTTCGTGCAATCAATGTCTGATCCGCTCTTTTTGTATCCGTTTTTTTTGTATCCGTTTTTTTTGTATCCGTTTTTTTTGCATCCATTTTTTTTGCATCCGTTTTTTTTTTTCATTGTTCTGATTCTTTTGAGAGACGTCTTGTTCCCGTTTGAAAAAAAATCCGTTCGGTTTCGATCTGCAGATTGTGCCGTACAACGGAAAATCCCATGAACCATGGTATGGAAGCCATAGCTTTCGGTGGTTAACTTTGGAAGCAATGTCGTGTACAGTATCATGGCGCCCATAATTAAGTATCCCGGTTGACACGGTGACATGTCAAACTGTCATTATGATCATTGCTGAAAACCTGAATCATAATGAAGTGAGCAAGCGGCCATGGCCAATTACAAATTGGTAATGGAGTGAGTCCAGGACTTGATCATCACGAGTCTTCAAGTCCATTTTTGCAGACTGGTATGGAGTCATCATATAATGTTACATTACAGGCAGGACAGGCATGTTGTGGCCCTCCTCATCGATTCTTTAAATATTTTGAGTGCCAGAGTGGCGAATATTCAATATTTTCTGATTGTGTTCTATGGTTCGAGACCAGACGATGTGTCTGTGTTAACAGTGAGGAAGCGTATCCATGATGATGATGATGTGTGTGGAAGCGATGATGTATCTGGGTGACAAGACAAAAAAAAAAGCAAGAAGAGTGGCGAGCTGTGTTTTGTGATGTGTGCTCTGTGGTGATTGACGTGTGCTCTGTGGTTATTGCGCCCTGTGGTGACTGACGTGTGCTCTGTGGTTATTGCGTTCTGTGGTGACTGACGTGTACTCTGTGGTGATTGTGCTCTGTGGTGGCTGACGTGTGCTCTGTGGTGATTGTGCATACCATGCATGTCCGATTCTCCATCCCTCAGGTGATTTTATCCAAATTTGTGCTCGGGAAAGCCAATGGTCTCACATGCTCACTTGTGACGACGAATGGACTTCTGAGCTTGATAGCACACATTCTTTCTAACGTTCACTTACATTCATTCATGGTTTCATCGAAGTTAACATAGAATTTAGCATACTATAGAATTTAGCATAGAATTACTATAGCGTGACTTGATTGTCAATTTGGTTCTGATTGTTGACAATTTGGTTCGTTTTTGGTTCAACAATCTTCAGAAACTTCAGAGATTTGATTGTCAATTTCGCTGCGAATTGATAACGAAACTCTTCGAAGTCTATTTATTCCTGCTCTGTCTATCTCTTCTCTATCTGTTCCTTCGGGGGAAAGTGGTTTGTGCCTCAGTTAAATCGTAAAGCCGTATGTTTACGGTTTCGTGATAACTAAAGTGTTGTAACTGTTTAAAATCGTTGGAGTGACCACTGACACAGCAGTCATAATTAAAGTTATCTCGCCAGAGATTCTGGAGGTCCGTCGCAGTTGTCATTGTGTACTAACTAAATCGCCCTAGTGCGAGCAGCGATTTGAGTGCAGTGAAACGATTTCATCGTAACTTTAAGAGAGCGGTGCGCAGCGTCCGATCGGATTCTGAGAGTCTCGACCTCTGGAGATATTATTCTTAGACCTCTGGAGATATTCCCTAAAATATTTCAGGTATTGTAGCTGGTTTCTTTTGAAGAAATTCTTCGGGACAATTTGAAACATATTTGCGCGCACGTAAATAAACGAAAGCATTGAAAACTGGAATACCATTGAGGACATTGACTGGTAAACGAAGACATATTTTTTTCTTCGATTATTATCATTGCAACCAAAGGTTAAGTGTGAATCTTTCTTCGACTATTATCATTGCAGCATGCCAACATTGAACTGCCAACATTGAACACATATTGAAAAACTTATTGACTGATTGAACCGGATCGAAAATTATACCGATTGTGACATTCATTCACTCCATATTATTCAGAATTCTTTCATCCCGCATATTGTTCAGAATTCCACCATATCATTGATGTCACAACTTTAGACCAACTAACTAAGGTAAAGTAACTCTTTTTGTGACTACGAGTAACGATTATCGACATCGCGAAGATCTGACTACGATTAAAAGCGCAGCCTCTTTTTCGAGAACACTGCAGCCTCTTTTTCGAGAACTGTGACAGGAGCCTGGTCTCTACTAAGTAACTCAGTAGTCGCCGATGCGTGTCCATCCTACGAACCCCGAAGAAGTGGTGTTGTCTCCTCCTAGATCGTCGTGCTCTTCCGAACCACGTTTTTCTCAAAACTTAGAACCACGCTTCCGAGATTCCCAAAACCTGGGCTCCGAGCCGCGAAATAAGGGCTCCGACACACGAAGTAAGGGCTCTACACCCAAACACGAAGTAATTAGCAAAGGATCCTTGACAAAGGATTTCCAAAAAACCCGCAACAACATGGATATCGACCCCGATAATGACTCTTACGAAATCAATTTCTCTGACAGGGACAAAATGTCCGAAAAAGAGAGGCTGTCTGAAAGAGAGAGACTTTCTGAAAGAGAGAGACTTTCTGAAAAAGAGAGATTAGAATCCGAAAAAGCGGTGCTATCCGAGAAACTTTTGTCACTCAATAGGCTGTCTCAGACCACGGATGCCGAAACAACCGCTTCGACCACCCATGGCACAAACACCAATGACGTTTCAACAACGGACAACACTCCGACAATTTCGCCGCTGCCCTCATCGCGGGGAGCAGGTGTTTCTCCGTTGCCGTCAGGCTCCGGCGGAGCAGTGATGTCCCAAGAAGACCGACAAACAACTTTTACGAAAGTCGTGCTTCCGCAAGACATTCCTGAGTTCAGTGACAATGATTCCGACATTCTAGAGCGCAGAAATGATGGAGAGAATGACTCTGACGTTGAGTCAGTAAACTCCGACATCATCGATCAGGCGATGGAAAAAGTGTGGCAAAGTCAGAAATTGTCGCGCGCCGCCGCTGCAGCGCGTGCCTCTGTTTTCGGAACGGGTGGAATTCTTGATTTGTTCACCAGCCATAAAATCGACGTCAATGAAATTTTGAACGGAAATTTCGAGTCGGCGACCGTGTGCCCGACGGTGAATGGAGATTCGACCGTGAACGAATTTAGGTCAGACGAAGAATATAATTCTGCTGGGGAAGACGGTAACATTGTGATAGTCGAAACGGGGGACGAGCAGGAGGAGGGCCCCTCCTTGGAGGGAGCCATGGATGACGTTTCGAAAAGTTCTTCGACGAGGAGTGGTCCGACGAAAAGCGTTATAAAATCCAAGTCAATCAAATCCACAAATAGCGTGACGAAGTCAAAATCGGTGAAACTCATGGTAGACAACATGCGGGATAACGTGATGGACAACGTGAAAGAGAGCGTGGCTGCTGCAGTCATCGTCAGCAAAAGCATTACGGGAAGCAAAACTATCACTGGTAGCAAGACCATTACGGGTAGCAAAAGTATCACGGGCAGCAGAAGCATGCGACGACAACAGAGTAAAAAGACTTATGATCCCGCGCTTTGTTTCGAGGAATTGATCGAAAGCGGCGAAAACGCCGGCATGATCAAACCACAGGAATATTCGGAGGCGAGAATGCATTATTACCTTTTTATACAGTGCCTGTTCTGCGCCTGCTTCTATACATTCTGTTTGATGCTGACCACGATTGCAGTGCCGCCGGGGTACAATCGGTACTGCAACTTTGGCGAGGACAATTGTTTGCTCGAATATCATCTGTCGCACTTTATTAATGGCATGATCGTGATCAATTGCGGGGTTGTGATGTGTATGGGGAACCCGAAAGAATTTATGACGTGGAAACCCTGGGTTTACTGGCATCTCCGGCTATGCGTGCCTTGGACCATTTCGACCATTCTCACCGTGGAACTCACAAAAGACAACGCCGAGAATCTGATTCTGTTTTACTTCTTCATGGGGCGATGTCTCTATCCGATTATTCTCGTGCCGTCGTTCGAAATGATACGGAAGTTCTTGGGCTACGAAGACTGGTACCGGCCGGATCGGATTTTATCTGTGGGGAAAAAGAAAGATGGCACCATTGGGACATATTATGAGTTGTTTTATTCGCTCACCGGTTTTATGTTCATGATGGGCGCGGTTTTGGGATTTGTGGCTTTCATCGTGGCGGACACGGGTTTTATTGCGTCCGGTGAATGGGGTGAATTTTTGAAAATCACGCGCCCTATAACCTTCAACTTTTGCAAGGAAATGCTGTATCTCGCGTACATGCGGGGCATGAACATGCTCGACCATCCTGTGGAGTTAGCTGGTTATGTGAGGCTCTATGCCATGGCGTGGATTCATCTGATGATAGCCATTGCGACTTGCATAGCAGCGATGAATTGCGACGGTTGGTTCGCGTTTTTCACTTTCTGGCTGGCGGATTGGCTGGCTTTTGGACAAAGGTTGTTCTCCTTCTCAAACCGATGGCAGGAAATTCCAATCGTTTCGCGGCTTCGACTGCTGTTGCGTCATGGAAAGCCCATGCATGTCGGTTCGATGAATTTGCGGCGGTTGCGAGGTTGGGATACGGTTCTGCAAGGTGTGATTCTGCAATCGGGTTACATGACGATGATATTGTTTTACCCGTATTGCAAATACGTGCTCGGCGACGACAGCCCTGCGTTTC